>JAEIGA010001014.1_pt1 | contig 42302 bp, 74 predicted proteins | sample 9270691 | NCBI WGS metagenome assembly JAEIGA01 (sample SAMN17057246, study PRJNA624740) | gut metagenome | biome: biome; isolation source: fecal sample | host: Bos grunniens | place: China: Xizang | collected 2019 | reverse complement strand
TTACTTATGAACTAGAAACTACAAAACAAAGAAATCTACTTGACTCACACTCATATTTTATCATTAAGGAAGAAAAAGATGTCGTTACAACAACCAAAGAGTTTAACGCTTATTCTGAAGAAGCGGCAAAAGCATATCTACCAGGCTGTGATATATACGAAAAGAAAAAAGGTAGAAGAGCTTTATATATGTCATGGCCTAGTGATGTGTGGGTTAACGAATGGTCTGAGCCGGATGCTAAACTTATTGTGCGCCGTTCATATAAAGAAACACCATGTTCTATGCAGCAACTTATGAAACTTGATGCCAATGACGTTATTGCCTATTTAAAACAAGAAGGATTAACACCCTCTTGACAAATTTAACATTTTATGCTATAATGCACATAGTTACAATACAAAATTAATGATATAGGGAGTACTTTAAACCAATGAAGATTATTACACATCAAACTAATACACTTTACAGATATAACAATAAATTTTATAAAGCATCTAGCAGAAGTGTACTTGAGGTCGGTGACATCATCATTGATGGTAGAGACTACAGCTTCAAACTCATGGAATCAACCCAAGATGTTTGGGACATGTCATATGTTGCACTAGAGCTATATTGCATCCTAGAGGAAACAACGATACAAAATTAATTGAGAGGTAGAAATATGTTTGATCTAAAATGGGAAATTGGTGTACTACTTGACTGTTATGCACATCGAGCAGCCAAGTTGTATGATTGCAGCTATGACGAAAGGCGCAAGTTGAAAAATCTATATGCTCAAGCTATCATGCTAAACATCAAAAATGGCTATGGCCTCTTCTACCCCATTGATGACTTTATTGATGAGGTTAATGGTGGCTGCTACGATGACTATGATGGTGTTGCAGATTTGCTAGATGCTGATGGCAATGTGATTGAGGATGGCTGTTGTGATGTTGAGTTTCTAGAAGAAGCCAAGGATAACGGTGCTGTCTATATTGCATGGTTTAACAAGTGAGGGGTGACGACATGACAGAGCGTATTGGTAGAGCAAAAGCAATCCGTATGAAGTGTCTTGATTGCTGTTGTGACAATATGGCAGAAGTTCGTAAGTGTCCGGCAGAAAACTGTCCTTTATGGCGCTATCGTATGGGTAGAGAGATTAAGGATGAGACTTGCGAAGAAAACCCTTCTTTTTCTGAGGAAAATTTAGAAGAAGATCTTGGATGACAACTTATATACCCTACCCTATTAAAATTTAAAACAGGGCGGATTTTTAGGTGTTTTTCATGCCAGAACAAAAGAAATGAACACAAGGAGAATTAAATATGAAATATTACACAATTGAAATGATACCTCACACTTTAGCATACGAGGTTACTGTCTTTAATTCAAATGGCACAGCGGAGCTTAGTAATTATATCCATGCCAATTTGGTTGAGGGTTACTGCCGCTGCTTGGATGATTTGGGTTATGTGTGTCCTTCCGTATGGACAGATTAGGAGGTATGTAATATGAAGATTTCACAAATGATTAAAAACCTACAAACAATCCTGTCCGACTACGGAGATATGGACTGTTGGTATGCAGTTGATGATGAAGGCAACGCTTATTATCCTATCAATTGGGTACCGAGTGTTTACTACACCAACCACTACGGTGATGTATTTCGGGAAGAAGACCTAAAGGACGAAGATCCTGAAGATATTGCAGAACTCAATGCAATCTGTATCGTGAACTGAGGTGACAACATGGAAGAGGTAAAACATGGCACCTGGGAACATATCTCGAAACAGCACGGCAATGCCACAGACGGCTTCTGGACAGACAAATTCTTAAAATGCTCTGTGTGCGGTTATGAGCGCAAAAATGTATGGACTATGGTACGAAATCCGAACTATTGTGAAGAGTGCGGAGCGGACATGAGAGGTGTAGAAAATGGATAATAAGCTATATAGAATTGAAGTGCTCATGCATGACAATCTGCCTACAATTGACACTGTGGGAATACTGACTACAAATGAAGGATTTGCTTTTGTTAAGCTACATCCAGTTAAGATTAAAGCAACACCAAAGAACAAGACAGAGCGTGGCAATTGGATGGTGGGACTAGACGGAAGCTATATGTGTTCGGAGTGTGGCAGAGTATTTCGTTATGAGATTGGAAACTATTGTTCCAACTGTGGTGCGAGGTTAGAGTATGAAGAAGATGGCAAATGAAAAGCGGCTGATTGATGCCAATGATGCGTGGCAAAAGACATTCAACTGTGATGAAGTGGCTGAAGTGCGGAAGCTTATCGAAGATGCCCCCACCGTGGATGCCGTGGAAGTGGTGCATGGACGGTGGAAATTTGCTTGTGTTCATAACGGCAAACCGCACTATAAATGTACGAATTGTCACCACGCTTTCCCTTTTGCAAATGTAAATTACTGCCCCAACTGCGGTGCAAAGATGGATGGTGACAAACATGAATAAAAACATTATATGGGCTTGGGCAATAAAGAACAGCGTATGTGTAATTTGTTGGACTGCTCTAGCAATCATATTTCACAAGTGGTGGATCGCTTTGTTTGGTGCATTATTTCTAAGCGGATTAAGCACCAGCACTAATCACCACCGAGTCTGTGATGGCTGCGGTAAGCATAGCCCAAGCGCAGACAGCCACAATGAAGCGCTGGATAAAGCAAAAGCAGCTGGTTGGGTTCATTATGTAGAAGGCAATAAGGATTATTGTCCAAGTTGCCAGATAGAATTTTAGAATACGAATTTTAAGTGGTGAAGTAAATGAGATTAATTGATAAGTATAATTGTATTTTATGTAAATATAATAAATACAACAAAAACGGCGACTCATGTTTTAATCATCGTGAGAAAGACGAACTTGGATATCCGATAGGCGAATGCAAAACGCTATCCAATATTTATTATGGAACAATGATAAAGTTCTTTCCATTCAAGCAGATTGATGATTTTATAACAGAAAGAGCTTGGAGAAAAGAAGAAAAATATAATGAAGAAATGAACGAGAAGTACGGAGATTGTACCTTAGAAACCGACAGCATTAAATTCATTTGGGGTGTTAAAAGTTGGGATGATTTAACCGCACATGACGCTTGTTTGTATACAATGAATGATATTGACATTACATATGATAAGGAAAAGAAAGAATATATGTTGGGTGTCGAAACTGCGTATATGTTTGAATCTCATGCTGCCGAATGTGAGTATCTTCATAATTGCCTAAAGGCTTTTACAAAGTATATGGATGACAATGGATTAAATAAGAATGAGCCATATAGATTATTTATGAGCAACCCTTGTACAAATATGACGGCAGAAACTATTGAAGAGTTGTATGTGAACTTTAAGATTTTTGTAGATGGGTTCTGCAATCAAGATATTGATTCAAACACTTAAAAACAAACTTTTAAGGGGTGGACTATGAACAAGATTGATAAAATTGATTTTATTATACATGAAGACAATGATGAAAGGTTGATATTCAGATTCCTTCCACAGCAATCAAGTTGCCACAGCTTTAATGATAACCTTCCTACCAAATGGGAAGAAGTTTATAAAGTGTATTACGCATATGAAATCCTCAGAGAGCGGAAAGATGACAATTCCACAGATGAAGAGTTTTATTGTAGCTGTGACGAATGTTCTATTATTGATGAAGTTGCTGCAGGAATTAAATATATTATTGATGGCAAGAAAACTGTAACTATTAACCGCAATGACGAAGAATATGTGATTGAGTTATTAAACAAGGAAATGATGCCTCTTGGAGATGGTGTTTCTTGGACGATTAATGAGGAAGTCAACATATGGAACGAAGAAACAATGTATAAAATTGTTTTATGGAAATATGGTCATTACGGTTATAGGTTTTACATTGGCAAAGATAAGTTGAAAGAGTTTGGAGAATATTTGGAAGAATGTTGTGAGTATATGCTTGCTCATGGCGACCCAATTTAACAAATAAAAATAAAATTTTAAATGGTGAGAGAAATGTATATATGTTTTGTTTGTGGTAAGCCAGTTGAAGAACATGATGAATTTATTTGGCATGGACTTGATGGAGATAAAATCCATAAAAAATGTGAAAAGAATTTACAAAAGGCTTATAACCACATCAATAATATGACAGATGAAGAGTTTGGTAAGTATCTGTTGGGAGAACAAAAAATAGATTTTAAAAGGAGATATTATGAGGGAAGTTGGACATTGTGTTGACTGTAAATATTATATGTGGGGTTCATGCCTACATATAAATGCTGCTCATTGTAATCATTCCGAACTTTGGACACCAATTGGATTTGGAGACTATGATATCTCCATGTTTAATCTTCCTGATGATGTAAAGGATATGATTGAATTTGGTATCTATACAGAGGAAGAAATTCTTAAATGTATAGAAAATCATGTAAAATAAAATTTTAAGAGGTAGCGTGGTAAGAATTATGATGTTGTATCCAGATTGTGGTTACTTCAACGAAGAAAAAGATGATGAATATGCACCTCCCTATGGAGAATGCGAATATTGTTATAGATATGATATTTGTAGAAAGGCAAAAACATTAGAAGAATTATTGTCTGGTAAAGAGGTAGAAAAATGATTGATAGCAATGAAACAATGATGTATGAAAATGGTAGAGATGCTGGTTATACAGAAGGATATGAAGATGCATTGGTAGATGCAGCAACAGTAATTGGTGATACTTGTATCGGTTGTCCATGTGAAAATGGTTGTAAAGTGAATTCTGATGAAGAATGCATTAAAAAAATTGTTGAATATCTTAAACAGTGTATTAACAATTAAAAATGAAATAAGAGGTAGATTATGAAGACAAAGATTTATAGTATATTCCCTGCTTGTGGGAAAACATGGTTGTATGAACATCAAGAAGATTATGGCTTAAAAATTCTTGATTCTGATAGTAGTCAATTTAGTTGGTTAGTTGAAGAGTTAGAAGACCCTAATTATGTTTTATTTGGGGATGGTGGTATTAAACCCTTAGTTTATAAAAACAAGGTTCGCAATCCAGACTTTCCTAATAACTACATCAAGCATATCAAAGAAAACATTGGTAAATATGACTATATCTTTGTAAGCAGCCATGCATCAGTTAGAGAAGCACTTGACAAAGAAGGCATTGATTTTACAATTGTATATCCAGAGCCAAGTTGCAAAGCTGAATGGGTTGGTCGTTGCTTTATCAGAGATAAAAATGGCGAGAGCGGATGTGGAGCAGAGATAATACTTAACAATTGGGAACAGTGGATTAGAGAATGTTTTAAAACAGGAATTGACCACGAAGAAATTGTACTACGACCAAGAGAATATTTGAGTGATTATTTTGATTATTTAAAATGATATTATGAGTATATATGAAGATATTAAAACAGGACTCAAACAGGCAATTGCTTATGAAAAGGGAGAAGTTGCCGAAGCCGATGTGAACAAATTATGGGATGAATTAATAATAGACCATTTTTATTGTAAACATAAAGAGTGTCTATATAAAGATTGTATGTATCATATGTATAGTACTAAGCCTAATTATTTTTCCGATGAAGATATTCCGTTTTATATGCCAAGAACCAACGAAGAAATGAAGAGTTGTACGAGTTATATGAACATATACAAATAGAGTTTAAGAGGTGATTTAATGTCATTAAATTTAAAACAAGATGTACTTAACACTGTTGCAGAAGCAGAACGACAAAAGAGTGCAAACGAGCGTAAACACAAGTGGGTGTTCCAAGAAACAAAAAAGAAAACAAACTTGTCTTCTAATAATGGAAACTGGGTAGCTCATTTTCATAGGGTAGATGTTTATTATTGCGAGCATTGCTGTGAGATTAAAAATATCGAGAAGAAAGAAAGTGTTAGTTTGCCGTTTGGTGGCAGCCGTCATGCAAAAGACTTTGCTCCAATATGGTATTAAAAACGAAGTTTTAAGTGGTGAAAAATATGTTTGGGATGAATAAGAGTCTGTTTTTGACGAAGGCTATTGAGAAAGCTAGAAAAGTGGTTGAAGATGCTGCAGCCATTGACGAATACATATCTAATTATGGTAATTATAATGATTGCAATATAGACGCTAATACAGCTAGGGCTAATTATAAGGCATATCAAAATAATTTAAGGCAACGACATAAAGACCTTGTAGAGAAGTGGTGCAAAGAAATAAAAGAGGCTTCGAGTAGAGGGGAAAAATATATTCTAACCGACCAATTTATAACCGATGACGATAAAAATAAAATATTATGGCTGTTACACGGTGGTATGGTTTGTGATTTTCCCAAAAATGCCACTATGCAATATTTTCAGAAGTATTTTGAAGACAGAGGTTTTAAAGTGGTAAGAATAGAATATCCAACTAATAATATATGTTGTTTGAAAATTATCTGGATATCTTCAGATAACAAATAAAAATATACTTTTAATAGTCGGAGTAAAAAATGGAAAGATTGAAAAAGATAGAGAATGTTGTAGAAAAGATTTTGGAAATTAGAGAAGATACAAGGGAAAATGACGACATCCTTTATTTATGTGTTTGTGAATATTTTCATAGGGGCGTATCTTCGATGACTTTAAAAAATTTTTTAAAAGGAAGAAATGAAATATCTTGTCCCAATTTTGCATCAGTAACAAGAGCTAGAAGAAAAGTTTTTGAAAAAAGACCAGAACTTAAGCCAGAAAAAGTTACAAAATTAAGAGAAGATATGGAAGAAGTTTATGTTGATTATGCTATAAATGGGTAGCAAATAAAAATTATTCTTAAGAGGTAAGGTTATGGCAAATAAAAAAGAAAAAAAGAATACTGTTATAGAAATGCTTGATGATGCTGTGAAATCATACTATCTTTTCCGTAATCGTGACGATTATCCTGACAAGCCTTGTGTAAGAAGAGAAACTGCAATACGACAGTCTGCGGTTTTTAATCTTGCCGATTATCTTTGTCGATATAAGTTCATTACTTGGGAACAATGTTGTGAGTATTGGGCAAAGGTAGAAATAACTGGCGGCATTGAAGACAAAGTTTGTTCATTTACAAATTGTGGTGCAAATATTCATGGTTTGTGTAAGTATATGATTGCAGATACAGATGAAGAGATTGAAAGAATTGTAGACAAATTTAATAGCATTGGTTGTACAAGTTTTCAATTTACAGCAGATGAATTAAAAGAAATTTTGGAGAAACAAGAAAATGAGATGGACAAAGCCTAAAGAGGGGAAAGAAAAAATCAAAAGAAAATTTGCCATCCTTCCCATTAGCATAGACGGTGAGACCAGATGGCTTGAGTGGGTTACTGTAAGGTATGTTTATTACAGCGGAACTATACGCAAAGACTGGACGACCAATCAATTTTACCGTTATTATGGCTGGTTTGAAGAAGAGTTTATCGATGATTAACGAGACATATAAAAAATAATTTTAAAAAATTCAAAAAAATATATTGACAATAATTTACATATATGTTATAATCCCAACTGTAAAACGAATCTTGAAAGTTAGATTATGGCATTTTAACTATTAAGGTTATATTGCAAATTAATAAAAGAAAGAGGAATTAATAATGAAAAGAACATTAATTGTAGTAGACATGCAGAATGATTTTATTGACGGTGCTCTTGGCACAAAAGAGGCTCAAGCTATTGTGCCTAATGTTAAAAAGAAGATTGAAGAATATAAGGCTCGTGGTGATAATGTTGTGTTTACAAGAGACACACATTTTTTAAACTATCTCGAAACTAACGAAGGAAAACATCTGCCAGTTGAACATTGTATCGATGGAACACACGGTTGGCAGATTCGTGACGAATTATTTACTGAGCCTATGCCGATAGTAGATAAGACTACTTTTGGCAATCTAAATTGGAAAACATTTTTTGATTTTGAAGAGGTAGAACTTGTAGGTCTTTGCACTGATATCTGTGTTGTATCAAATGCACTTATTCTTAAGGCTCAGTTCCCAGAAATCAACATCACAGTAGATGCAAGTTGTTGTGCAGGAGTAACACCTGAAAGTCATAAGGCGGCACTTCTCACTATGAAGATGTGTCAAATTAATGTGATTGGAGAATAAAATATGATACAAGGGTATAGAGTGGAAGACCAAGTTCAAAAACATGGGTTGTGGAGAAATTTCGATGGTACTTGGAATCCAGTATTTAATCAGTTATCAGAGGGTTTAAGTCGTAGTTTACCTATGGAAGACAGCGATTTGTATAGACAAAATGGTAAGCAGTGGTTTAATGCTGCTCCTTCAAAAGAGACTCTTAAGCATTGGTTTAGCTTGCAAGATGTTATTGAGTTAGCTGAGCTTGGATATAAAATTTATGAGTTTGAACTTGAAGACACTAAGCAAATATCTGATTTTGAAATTATTTTTACAAGAGATAATATTATAAAACAAAAAGAAATTGAATATAGGGAGATTTGGTATGATTAAGTTAAATGACAAACTTGTAACACAGGCTCATTTTCCAGACAATTCTTTGAGAATTGAAACCGACTATAAACAGTCTATTTTTGATTTGTCTTGGTTTGGCAATACCGCTATAAGGGTTACTTGGCATTACGAAAATGATGCTGAACTGTTTACTATAATCTGTATTCGCAAACATTTTAATAAACAAGATATGATTCTTGAAATGCCCTATTGTCCACATGCTCGTATGGATAGGGTTAAGAGTTCTAATGAATTTTTTACTTTGAAGTATTTTGCAGATGTGATTAATAGTCTTAATTTTACTGAAGTTAGAATTCTTGACCCGCATAGTAATGTTTGTGTGGCACTTATCAATAATGTCAAGGTTGAATATCCACAAGAAATGATTAATAAGACAATTTCTTCTATCCCAAATCAAACTAATTTAGTTGCTTTTTATCCAGATGAAGGAGCAATGAAACGTGGTACAGATTATGTAAAGGGCGCTTATGCTTTTGGCATAAAAAAGCGTGATTGGGCAACAGGTAAAATTTTGGGTCTCGAATTGATGAACAAAGATGTTGTAAGAGACAAAGATGTTTTAATTATTGATGACATTTGTTCTCGTGGTGGCACCTTCTATCATTCTGCCAAGGCGTTAAAAGAAGCTGGTGCCAAGAATATTTACCTTTATATAACCCATTGTGAGAACACTATCCTTGAGGGTGAACTTCTTACAAGTGGTTTAATTGAAAGAGTTTACACAACAAACAGTATTTTTACAAAAGAACACGAAAAGATTGAGGTTTTTGAATTATGAAAAGAACAAATCCAATGTTATTAATTGATTTTTATAAGGCAGTACACGCTGAAATGTTGCCTAAAGATATTACTAAATCTGTGTCTTATTTTACTCCTCGTATGAGCAGAGTCAAGAGATGGGATAAGGTAGTAATGTTTGGTCTCCAAGGTTTTATTAAAACTTATCTTATTGATTATTTTAACGAAGAATTTTTCAGCAAACCTTTTGATGATGTAATCTCTGATTATAAGAGAATTATGGATGCGACTCTTGGTAAAGATGCTTACAAAATTGATAAGATTGAAAAGCTGCACATTCTTGGCTATTTGCCGATTGAAATTATAGCTCTTCCAGAGGGCACAAGGGTTCCTATGCATGTACCAATGTTTGGTATTACAAATACTCATCCAGATTTTGCTTGGTTGCCACAGTCTCTAGAAAGTCTTATCTCAGCTGAAATGTGGCATCCAATGCTCGCTGCTACAGTTGGATATACATATAGAGAAATTGTAAATAAGTATTACGATTTGACTTGTGACGACAATATTGCGAAAGCAAGAGCACTTGGCGCATTCGACTTTAGAGGAGAAGAATGTTTGCAGTCTGCTGAAAAGGCTGGTGCGGGTTGGTGTTTGTCTTTCTTAAATACTGCAACAGTACCAACTATTCCTTATCTTGAAGCGAATTATAATTGTGATTGTACAAAAGAACCTGTAGCATTTGGTAGTCCAAGCACGGAACACTCTGTAATGTGTAGCAATTATGCGGTTGACGGTGATGAAGAAACTCTTATTCGTAGACTTCTTACAGAAATTTATCCTAATACTAGTTTTTCTGCGGTGCTTGATTCTTATGATTATTGGAATGTAATTGATAATATTCTTCCAAAACTTCGCAAGGAAATTATGGAACACAAAGGCTGTATGCTTATGCGTGGTGACTCTGGAGATTGTGTTGAAGTCGTGACTAAAACTGTTTTTAAACTTTGGGAACATTTTGGTGGCACGGTTAATAGCAAAGGTTATAAAGTGCTCGACCCACATGTTAAGGCTATCTATGGAGATAGTATCACTATCCAGAGATGTGAAGAAATCTATAAAATTTTAGAAGAAAACGGATTTGCTTGTTCAAATGTAGCACTTGGCGTAGGCTCATTCTCATTCCAGTGTGTTGAAGAGGACGGAGAACTTAAGCCATTTACAAGAGACACTTTTAGTTCTTGTATTAAAGCAACCTATTGTGAAATTAACGATAAACCTTATCCTATTTTTAAAAATCCAAAAGATGGTGGATTTAAAAAGTCGCAAAAGGGGTGCTGTGTTGTATACAGAAATGAAAGTGGCGAACTTATCTACGAAGATGGTTGGGAGTTCGAAGAAGCGGCTGCTGCGGAGTTCAGCGGAGAGAATTTGCTTAAATCTATTTTTAGAGATGGAAAGATGGTTATAGAATACGGTCTTCAAGATATTCGCAATAGATTGCACGGAGGTGCGTTTTAATGAATAAGCATAGCCCATTCTTTTTGTACAACAAACAATTATATCAGGGTATTCATTCGACACATCCATCATTCTTATTATCTCGTTTGATTGAACAGTATAAAAATCAAGAACGTCTTATTATTGCTTATGATTTTGATGATACTGTAAAACCTTATTGGTGTGGTTCTTGTGAAGATGTAAAATCGGTGCTCAGGTTGTGTAGGGACACATTGAATGCATACTTTATTGTATACACATGTAATCCTAATCATAACAAAATTAAAGAGTATTTAACTGAAGAAGAAATTCCGTTTGACACAATAAATCAAAATGCACCTTTTATAGATGCAAGTTATATTAGTGGGAAGTTATTTTACAATGTTTTCCTTGAGGATAAAGCAGGGCTTGGTGAAGTTGTTAAAACTTTAGAAGAATTATGTTACTTAGTTAACAACAAAAGAATTTAAGGGGTGTTAATATGTTTGATGCAATAAAAGTAAAAAATGAAATTGTACAATGGATTAGAGATTGGTTTGAAGTAAACGGCAAGGGTTGTAATGCTGTAATTGGTATTTCTGGCGGTGCTGATTCCGCTGTGGTGGCTGCTCTTTGTGTTGAAGCTCTTGGTAAGGATAGAGTGTTTGGTGTGCTTATGCCCAATGGTGAGCAGAATGATATAAATGATGCGATTAATTTGGTTAACTATTTAGATATTCCGTACACAACGGTAAACATACACGATGCTTATTATGATATTGTCAACAATATTGACCTGCCTTTAATTTCAAATCAGACAAAAATAAATCTTCCACCTCGTATTCGTATGGCTACACTTTATGCAGTTTCTCAGAGTATTAATGGTAGAGTGGCAAACACTTGTAACCTTTCTGAAGATTGGGTTGGTTATTCAACAAGATATGGCGACAGTGTAGGAGATTTTAGCCCTCTTTCAAATCTCACAAAAACAGAAGTAAAAGAGATTGGTAGAGTCTTGGGATTACCTAATGAGTTGGTTTATAAAGTTCCTTCGGATGGTCTTTGTGGTAAGACTGATGAAGATAATCTTGGCTTTACATATGATGTATTAGATAAGTATATTCGCACAGGGGAAATCGAAGATATGGATACCAAGGGAAAAATTGATTCTATGCATGAGAAAAATCTTTTTAAACTACAGTTAATGCCAAGTTTTCAGTATAAATAAAAATTATATTTTAAGTGGTGCGAGTTATGAAAGATGAAGAACTTAAAATAATTATGAAGTCTAAAAAAGACTCGGTATTAAAAGCTTTTAGAAATAGGCTGACTTTAGAAAAATGGGACGGACATTCACCAGTTTGGATGTACAACATTTTGATTGATGAAGTTGAATGTATATCCGATATTGGTTGCATAAAAACGATATTGATATTTGGCAAGCCATTTATTAATTGTTTTTTAGAAAAAGAAGACTTAGATGTATATAAGTGGGTCTATAACACTATTGAAACGGAAATAGGTAATAGAATGTTAGAAAGTCTTGAAAAAGAAATAGGTTCCTTTGTAAGCGTAAAAGACTTGGCTTTAGGAGATACGAATTGTTTTGTGTAAAGGAGTAAATTATGGACGAAATTAATACAAAGGATTTAATTAAGGGATACCTCATTGCAGATAACAATATAAAAACACACACATTTTCATTAGCGCAAATTAAAAATGGTAGTAGTTTTACCATAGGCGAAAAGCGCAAAACTTTTATTCCAGTAGACCAGCACTTCAATTGGTTTCAGAAGTTAATGTGGAAATGGTGTTTTGGTGTCAAAGTTGAAGATTATAATGAGGAATAAGATATGAAATCAGATTGTTATTTTGATGAGTGCAAGGATTGCTTATATGGAGAACATAGCGATAACTTACTTTGTTGTGCAGGAAGTAGATTAGGTCTTGCATGGTACAGATTATTAAAAGAGTTGCCGATTGTAAACAAATTTATAGATAGTTATAAATATTGTAGTTGGTATCAGAAAGAGGGATAAGTGTGAAATATATAGTAGACATTGAAGCATTAAAGAACTGCTTGGAGTTAACACCTCAATGCAAAGTAAATGGAGAGCCGTATATCAGCTTAGAAATTGCTTGTGAAATGATTGATAGATTTCCAAAAGAAGAAGTTAAAGATAAAGAAACTGTATACAGATAAAAACTTAATTTTAAGAGGTAATATATGAGATGTCCAAATTGTAATCAAGAAATGAAGCATACACTTCGTTTTGTAGAACTAACATTTTTTACTGGTGATGAACCAGACTATTATCCCGTTGACTGTTTTGATGTATATCAATGTAATGATTGTAATATTAAGTGCGATGACGGCAAATGGACTGTGCCAGATGGATATGTTCTTGCAACAGACAAACAAATTAAGTGTGTAAATTTTATTAATAGGCAACTTGGCACTTGTTTTAATCCAGTGTTAAAATCGTCTACTTGGCAATTTATAAAAGATAATATATCACGAGCAAAAGAGGTTTTTAACAACAGTTTTTCAGAGTGGTGTGAAGATAATTCTGATTGGTTGCCAGAGTATTTTTAAGGAGTAATTATGGACTGGTTAGATAATTATATTTATGGTAAAAATTTGACTGATGAGCAGCTAAGATATATGTATTTAAACCCATTAAATATGTTTGCTTATAAGATAGCAGACCACAAAGATTACGAAAGAATAAAGGGTAGATTGGCAATACTTCAAAAATCACTTTGGAGAGGTGCTTACTTTAAAAATGTATCGTATATTTTAGACCATACTGATTTAACAAAATGGCAGAAGTTTAAGTTGAAGTTTCAATACATGTTTTTATAAGAGGTAAATTTATAATGATTGATTTTAAAATAGATAAGGTAAATACTCTTCAAATACTTGATATGAATACCTTGGAACCCATTACTGAGTTTAACGATATTGGAGATGTAACAATCGAATCAGAAATAGAGACAAGTTCTCTTTCAAAAGAAACATTATCTATTAATCACGAGGCATCTTTTGAGTGTGAATTAACAGATTGTTCATCGCTGCTCAATTATGCAGCCAATGTAAATGATAAGCCGTTTTATGTCGAGTATTATATTCCTATTTTGATTCAGGCACGTTGGCATAAGAAAAAGAGGATTAATAAGAAGTGGCTTAAAAGATATGGTATGATGGAAGATAGAATATTGGTAAAATGTGATGTTGATTCTATTAGTCCAGACGGTTCATATGACCCTTATGATTTGGTAAAATCTAATGGATTCAATATTGGACTAAGTAATATGCAGTATAAATTCCGTCCAGACCAGTTGCGTAAACATTTGAAAATGGAGTTGTATTATGACTAAATATATAAATGATGGTTATGGAGCCGAAGTTGGAGTGCGAGTTACCTGTCAACGTTGTGGCAAACAAATATTTAGAAGAATGGCACATATAGACGAGTTTGAACCAATGCCTAAAGGTTGGAAATGTAATCAAGATTTTCATTATCGTGGTTGGTGGTGTCCTGACTGTGTAAAACAATATACTGTTTAACCACTTAAAAACATGGTTTTATGAGGTAGAATATGAGCAAATATTTTAGAGTAACAGCAGACTATAGACCAAATAACCCAAAGAACCCCACATATGATTTTTGCGTAAAAGACAATGCGACCAAAAAGCAAATGAAAGAATGGTTTCAACAAACCTATTCTTGGTTAAAAGTTTATAATGTTGAAGAAATTACAAAAGAAATTGCCCGTTTGTAATTCCTAAATATATACAGTAAAGCATATATAAGTCTATATTGTTGATTGGTTTATCAAGTAGTGGTATTATATAATAAAACAATATAATATGAAAGAGGGATAAACTGTGAATAATGTAGAGCGATTTATTGAATCAATCGAAGTGTCAAACACAGCCAAGGTTGTAAAGTTTGTACTTAAAGATGTTGATGTCAATATCGAAAATTTCAGTTTAATGGAGCTGGAACAGTTTATACTTGATTTAAAACCGAGCAGTCCGAAAATGATAATCACTATTACTTATGTATTGGGGTTATATGCAAAATGGTTGCAAGAACAGGACATAATTTCTAACGACAATCTTTATCAAATGATTCAGTCATTAGATAAAAAATTACTTTGGAAGAAAGCAAAGCCCAACGCTAAGAAGAAATTTATTTCACATGAACAATTTAAGAGAGTAATTCACGATATTGAAATGTATGAAGAGTATAATTCGTTATATTATACAACATTGTTTCAGTCAATATATGAAGGATTATATAACGATGATTTAAGTGTGTTAAAAAATTTAAGAAAAAGTGACATTAAAGAAAATGTTATAACATTAAAAGAAGATAATGAGCATATTTACAAAATTAAAATATCTGAAAGACTTGCAATGGATTTAAAGAAACTTGCCGATATTAATGTTTGGCAGCGTAAAAATCGCTTTGGTACTTGCAATGTAGATATGAGGGGTTTACATTCAGATAGTGTATTTAAAATTGAAAATAGGTCAACTGCATCAAATGACTCATTCCGTTTTACTTTTTATGCAAAGTTAAGAAAAATAGCAAAAGAGTATTTGGAATATTCTTTACTTCCTTTGCACCTTTACGCTTCAGGTATAATGCAAAGAATCAAAGTAGAATTAGATAAAAACGGTATATCCTTAGAAGAAGCTTTTGCCGATAATAATAGAAATAAAGTTGCCCATATGATTATTCAGAAAGAATTAATTCGTTGTAATAGCAGTATTGAGTTGGGGAATTTTAGAGAATTGATTAAAGGTCATATTGATTCTTTTAAATAAAATGAAATTATTAATAAATTGTAAATTATCGAACAAGTATTCGATTGGGTATTGCAATTTTCTTAAAATTATAGTAATATAATTTCAGGGAATGAAACCACGAGGCATAGATAGTATGCTTCGTGGTGAAACAATAATATACATAGTAAGGATGGTATGCTATATGGTCACTGAAAATATTTTGACGAAATATGGATTTGTTAATGAAAAAGATTATTCTAAGTTAATAGAAATCATAAGAAATACAAACAGATTAATAGAAGTACATATAGATGCTTATCCAGAGAACCCTCTGCTTTCTTCAGATTCTCATATGCTTTTATTGAGAACTGTTGAGAAAAAGGCTAGAATATTAGTTGAAGATGATAGGCTTATTTTTAAAAGGGATGATATCTATGGAACGCATTTTGTAAATGTATTAATCTCAAAAATTAAAGAATGCTTCTCTAAAATGACAGGGGATTGTGACGAGTATATTCTAAATATTCAAAATATATACTATAAAATAACTGTTTTAAACTAAGAAAATTATACAAAAAGAAATCTCTCTTATGAAAGGTTATTAGAACGGAGGATGTATGAATACAGAAACAAAATTCGTATTGTCTATGATTGTTATTTGTGCAATCATAGTTGTAATATCAATTATGAATATTATAAGTGTGGGTTGCGGATATGAAGAAACATCATCTGAGCCACCCAAAACAACATTTGACGAAATTGTGACAGAAGTAACAGAGAAAGAAACAATAATAAAACCTAGTGTTGAAGAAACAGAAAATACAACGAGAAATACGGAAACAGACGAATTGACATCTACAGAAACAACAACAGAAAGTCAAACATACAATACAACAACTCAAATACATAATGCAACAATTGGTTATGCTAATTATTCTGTTCCCAGCAACAATACAATTAAGAGTTATATGGACTACAGATGTATTACATTAACAACCAGCAAACAATATGAGTTGCAAACTATTGCATACACAGGTAATCACGGTATCAGAATGATTAATGATAGATATTGTGTTGCATTGGGTTCATATTATACAACTACAATAGGTCAGCATGTAGATATTGAATTGAAGAACGGAAAAGTTATTAAAGGAATTTTAGCAGATTGTAAAGATGATAGTCATACAGATTCAACCAATAGAATAAACCCAAATGGTTCAGTTGTAGAGTTTGTAGTTGACACAAAAACCTTGGACAGTATGGCAAAAAAAATGGGGGATATATCTTATGTTAATGACTGGAATAGCAAGGTTGTTAACATTAAGGTATATGATAAAGTAGAAAAATTTTAAATCTATGAATAACTTAAAAAAATATTAAATTAACTATTGACATTTTATGTAATTAGTAGTATTATATTATTCGATAACAAATAATGTTATATAAAATAATAAAGAAAGGTAATAGAAAAATGGATACAATTCTTAAATTTGACAAAGTGGTTCTCATAAAAGAATTGAATGATAAGGTTAAAAAGATTGGCGATGTATTTGAAATTGCCAGTATTTTAGATAATTCTTTTCTTTTAAGAGAAACCAAAACGAAGCTTGCTGTCGGTGTTATCAGTTTTGAAGATTTCGACAAGCATTTTGTTCCAGAAGAAAATTTTAAAGGGTGGACAAAGTGGACTCCACTTACAGGGTTTGATGGACAGACCGATGCTCTTTATCGCACTAACAGAAAGAAGGTTCAAGTAAAATTTTTAACTACTAATGTTAGAGCCGAAGCATGTTGCTCTCAAGGAGATGACTTCAATCTTTTCTTTGGAGTTCAAATGGCTTATTTAAGATGTCTAAATAAAGCATTGGTACAACAAAAGGTAAATTATGAAAGCAAATTAGGAGAAATTAATTCTCAAATTACAGATAATAAAAGAATTATAAGAAGTATGATTAATTCATTAGAGGGTTCAAACGAGGTGGTCTAATTGATTTATCTTGATAATGCTGCGACAGCTATATATACCCCAATAGACGATATTGTTGTCAATACAATGACAAATGCAATGAAAGAACATTGGCAAAACCCTTCAAGTCTTTATGCAACCGATGTAAAACTTGTTATCAACACATGTAGAGAACAAGTTGCAAAGTTTATTGGTGCAAAGCCTGATGAGATTATTTTTACAAGTGGGGCTTCAGAGAGTAATAATATGGCTATTAGGGGTTGGTTTGATAAATTGTATATTACACCAACGATTATTCCAAATATTATTACAACTGAAATCGAGCATAAGTCGATTTTGGATATGTGTAAATACTACAGACCGTTAGAACATTATGTAGAGTATTGCAAAGTTGATGAGTTTGGCTTGGTTGATTTAAACCATCTTGAGAAACTGTTACAAAACAATGGTCAAACATTGGTAAGTATTCATTTTGCTAACAATGAAATAGGAACAATTCAGGATATTAAAAAAATTTCTGAATTAGTACATAAGTATAATGGCGTTCTTCATGTTGATGCAACTCAAGCATTGCCCTATATTCCTATTAATGTAGAAGAATTGGGTGTTGATATGATGAGTGCAAGTGGTCATAAAATTTCACCTGTATTAAAGGGGATTGGTTTTTTATACAAGAAAAACTGTATAAATATACAACCACTTATTTATGGCTCACAAGAAGGAAATTTACGAGGCGGCACTGAAAATACCTTTGGCATTATTGGTTTGAGTAAGGCTTTGGAATTTTGTGATGTTAGCACTCAAAAAATACAGGAATTATGTGATAAACGAGATTATTTTATAAACCTTCTTAAATCTAAATTTAATTGTAAATTAAATGGTCATAGTAAACATAGATTGCCTAATAATATTAATGTAACATTCCCACAGAATATCACTGGTGAAAGTTTATTGTATATGCTTGATATGAGTTTTATTAAAATATCGACTGGTTCAGCTTGTAACAGTAAAGAGATAAAACCAAGCTATATATTAAAAGCAATCGGACTGAATAATGAACAAGCAATGAAAACTATTCGTATTACCTTGTCTGAAGAAGCTGCATATTCAGATATTGACAAGGTGATTGAAGAAATTGATAAGGCTATAAGAATTATAGAAATATAGGGTTAAGAAAATATGGGTAAGCAAAAGACACATAAAGAATATATTTTAGAGGTTGCAAAAATAAACTCTAATATTCAAGTGATAGGTGAATATATTAATGCTCATACAAAAATCGAACATAAATGTTTGGTGTGTGGTCATAAATGGTTTGCTAAACCAAATGGTATTCTTTTGGGTTATGGATGTGCAAAATGTGCGGGTGTCTTACGATATACACAAAAGGAATATGAGGCAAAAGTCAAAGAAGTTAATCCTAATATCGAAGTGTTAGGGGAATATATTAATATGAATCAAAAAATATCACACAGATGTAAAATTTGCAACCATAAATGGGAAACGAAGCCAAATGACATTGTAAAGGGTCATGGTTGTCCAGTTTGTTCTGGGAAAATAATAGGTAATCCACCAGAATACAAAAATAGTATATGGTCTTCTGAATACAAAGATTATTTTAGTAAATATATGACAGAAAACCAAATGAAATCTTATACGCCATATTCTAACAGAAGAGCCAAAATAAAGTGTCCAGATTGTGGGAGATATAAAGAAATAAGCCCAAATACTTTGCATGAAAATGGACTCGGTTGTATATGTGGCGATGGTGTGAGTTATCCAAATAAATTTGTATATTCGGTATTAAATCAATTAAGTATTGAAGTAGTAATTGAATACAGACCAAGTTGGTCAAATAGGAAGCAATATGATATTTATATTCCTGAAATTAATTGCATTATAGAGAATCATGGTGCTCAACATTATAAAGATGGTTCTGGGATATTTGGTGTGACATATAAAACTGAAAAGCAAAATGATGATTGCAAAGAAAATCTTGCAAAAACAAATGGGATAATCAACTATATTGTAATTGATTGTAGGTATTCAAATAAGGATTGGATTAAATCTTCTATTTTAAATAGCGAACTTCCAAGATTGCTTCATTTTTCAATAAATGACATAAACTGGGACGAATGTGATAGATTTGCAACTTCTAATTTTGTAAAAATAGCATCAGAACTATGGAACAATGGTTTGTGTCCTTATCAAATAAAAGAACAAATGAATTTGTCTAAGAACACAATTTACAACTATTTAAACAAAGGTGCTAAATTATCAATTTGTAATTATACCAGTGAATTAAGTAAACAAAGAACAAAAGAATACAAAAATAATATAAATTTAAAAGGAGTATGTTGAATATTGTTTCGTGTATATGATTGTATTTCAAAAAAATGGATTAAAGACAATGTATATTTGACACCTGATGATAAACTATTTTTAATTAAACGGTCATCATTAGGTTGGACTAAACTATCTGAACTTTCTCAGGATAGGTATGTTTACCATAAAAGCATAGACCTACAAGACAAAAATGGCAAAGAAGTATTTGAAGGTGACATTATTAAAGCACAAGTAGATGAAGAAAAAGAAGAGACTGGACTTGTAGTTTATGCCCAAGAATTATCATCTTATGTTATTTTGTGTTTTGGTAACGATAACTTCTACACACTTGGGTCTGAAGTATGCGAATACATTGAAATTGTAGGAAATGTGTTTGAAGGCAACAAAGAGGTAGTACAGGATGGTAAGCGAACATTACAAGAATCAAAGGAATGAACGAGAAAAGTTTATTGAAGAATGTCTTGGTGGCGATGGGAATGTCGTTGATAGTTTTATTGTGGACAAAGGACACAAGAATGGCGAAGAGCGACACGACATAACGGATAATGGAATTATTGTTGTATATAATGCAAAGTCTGGGAAAGAAGTGACTAAACTTATAGCTCGTCCTCAACAGATAAAACGATATTATGAACACACTGGTAGAGAACCACCAAAAGAATATAAAAAGATTTTAGAATTAGCAAGACAACATATAAGTCTTGGATATAATTATATGTAAAAATAAACATTTAAAATGTGAATTTTATTTGCTTGATAGGTGGTGATAAATATGGAAACGGTCAAAATTTATTTGTCTGGTGGTATGTCAGGGATTAATTTTGAAGAACAGTCCAAATGGCGAAAGCAAATTATGGATGCCATTAAATTTGGTGACTATGACTATGCAAAGAAGCCATCCTTTTTTAATCCAGTAGATTACTATAACTTTGAAGAAATTCGTCACAAATCAGAGCGTGAAGCAATGGAGTTTGATTTGAATGGTTTAAGAAAAAGCGATTTAGTGATTGTTAATTTTAATAACCCCAAAAGCATAGGAACGGCAATGGAGTTGATATTAGCCAAAGAAAGAAATATACCTATTATTGGTTGGAATCCAAGTGGTAAACCTTTACATCCGTGGTTGACAGAGTGTGTTACTCGTATGTGTGACAACTTAAGAGAAATCGTTGAGCACACCGTAGAATTCTACCTAAATTAAAAATGCACTTGAAAAACAAAAGATAAATTTATATAATAATTTTGATAACTAATAATGTTATATAATAAATTAATGGAGTGTGGTGCGTTTGATTGGGTAAATTTAGAGATTTGACTGGTATGCGATTTGGTCGTTTAACCGTGATTAAAAGGGTTGAAGATTATATCGAACCAAGTAGTGGTAGGCATAGGGCAAGATGGTTGTGTAATTGTGACTGTGGCAATGAAACGGTAGTTCTTGATAGTAATTTAACAAAGAAAAATGGAATTAAGTCTTGTGGTTGTATAAGACGCAATTTTGCCTATAATTTAAATAAAAAATGTAATACATATGATTTAACTGGTAAATACGGCATAGGTTATACATCAAAAGGTGAAGAGTTCTATTTTGATTTAGAGGATTACAATTTAATTAAAAATTATTGTTGGTATATTAATAATCGTCAATATGTTTGTAGCAAGGTTGACAATAAACAAATATTGCTGCATAGAATTGTATTGCAAATTGACAACGACTACGAAGTAGACCACATACAAGGGAAACAATCAAGGCACGATAACAGAAAATCAAATTTAAGAGTGTGTACGCATAGTAATAATATGAAGAATGTGGGATTAAGAACCAATAATACTTCTGGGGTTACTGGTGTACACTTCGACAAAGGCAAACAAAAATGGATTGCCAGAATTGTTATTGATGGTAAAAGAATTGTATTAGGTGAATACAATTCTTTTGAAAATGCTAAAAGAAAGAGATTAGAAGCCGAAAAAGAACATTATGGCGAATTTAGTTATTTTAATTCACAAGGTTATATAAAAAATAATATATTATTAAAGGAGAAAAAAATATGAGCGAAAAGAAAGTAATCAAAAAGTCCGATTGGGTATCTAACTTTACTCTTATCGGCAAACCCAAAATTAGTGAAGACTACACTTTTAAGATTGATGAAAAATCAGAAAAAAGTAAATGGGTTTATAATAGTATGAACCTCGGTATTGACGCTGGAGAGAGGTATGGTGTGGTTTATGCCGAACTTATGGGTGGCTACAGTGAAGAAAATGAAAACAAGATTTATGCACATGGCAAAAAAGAAGATGGTTCAGACGATTTTGAAAGTCAGATTATCGTAGACTGGGAAGACAGAGACAATGATGAAGTTCTTGAATCAATTGGCGAACTCTCATTTATTACAGTTGGTCTTGAAAAGACAAGCGAAGGAAAAACATTTTATAAGAAATTCCTCTCAGCTTATGATGCTGTTGCCTATATCAAAGAGCATCTGAGAGAAGACATGGTTGTAAATGTTAAGGGTAATCTTAAGTACAGTTCTTACAATGACAATGTTCAGGTAAGAAAAAATATTACAAGCATCGTCCTTTCTAAGGTAGATGACTCAACTAAATATGCTGCTCGTTTTACTCAGACTATTCTTATTGACAAAGATTCTGCAAGCCTTAAGAATATTGACAAGGATAAGAGCGTTATGTATATTGATGCACGAGTACTTGACTATCTTAAAGAGTACAACAATATTGAAGTTAAGGGTCAATTCCCTTATAGAAAACAGTTTGAGTTTGAACTTAATCTTGAAAATGAAAAGCAGTGTAAGACTATTTATGAAAAGTTGTTCAAGGTTAAAAAAGATGTAACACAGGTAACTTTTGAAGGCGAATTTATTGAGGGTGGTGCTGTAGTAACTGCAACTCTTGATGACCTTCCTGATGACATTAAGGACTTGGTTGCAATGGGTGTTTACACTGAAGAAGAAGCTTGTGCTAAATGTACTGCTAATGGCAGTCGTGAAAGACGAATGGTGCTTAAGAAACCAATGATTAAGTTGGTTGGCGATGATAAAACACCTGTCGTACAGAAGTTTGAAGAAAGATTTACTGAAGATGACCTATATTTAGATTATCTTTATAAAGGTAATAACAATGTAGAATCACCTGTTGATGACGAAGAACTTCCTTTTGATACTAATAGCAGCAACAACGAAGAAGATTCGATGTCATGGCTTAATAATCTTTAATACATAAAAGATAAGGTTATATAAAGAGAGGGGATTAACTATCCCTTCTCTAAAACACAATGAATAAAAGGAGATTGATAGAATGGCAAGAAAATTTGGTAAAAAGAATCATGTTAAAATAGACCCATTTAATTACTCCCTCATGATGTTGGGTGAACCTAAAATTGGTAAAACATCTTTGCTTTATGAGGTTGCTGAAAAACTTGTAGGAGAAGATGGATATATCTTTGCCGAACTTTTTAGAGAAAGAGGCGCAGATGCAATCGAAGGTATCGTTGCTGAAAACCTTCCTACTTGGGATGATTGGGTAGAATTTGTTGACGATATCGTAGACAATAAAACTGAAGATTATCCTGACCTTAGAGTTGTTTTTGGTGATACATATGACCAAATGATTCTTATGGCTCAGCAGGAAGCTTTGGCTTTATGGAATAGAAAAAATCCTGATAAGAGAGCAGATAGCCTTAATGGAAGTTGGAATGGCTTCGGTGGTGGAGACAAGAAGGCTCTTGAATTAATTTTTGAACAGGTAGATAGATTGGAAAGCGTTGGTGTTAAAGTTTGGTGGATTGGTCATGTAAAGACTAAAGAAGTTAAGAATATTTATAATGATGAAACATATCAGATTCTTACTTCTGACCAACAGCAGAACTATTTTAATGCTCTTAAAAAGAACCTTCATTTCCTTTGTCTTGCTTATTTTGATAGAGAATTGCAGAAAGAAAAGACTGGCAAGAAAAACATTGTTACTAAAAAAGAAGAAGTAAAGACTGTAATCAAAGATGAAACAAGAAAGATTAAGTTTAGAGACGATTCTTTTGTAGTGGACTCTGGTTCAAGATTTTCCGATATTGTTCCTGAAATTAATCTTGATGCAGATGAATTTATTGCAGCTCTCACTAATGCAATCAAATCTGAAGTCAATAAAAATGGTGTCTCAGTAGAAGACCGCAAGAAAGAAAATGAAAAAGAAGATGCTGAAAAGGCAAAGCGTATTGCAGAAGCCGAAAAGACTGCTCGTACAGAGAAAGAACTCAAAGAAGTTAAAGAAAAAATCGTAGCATTCTTTTTAGAAAACAAAACAAATATCGATGTTATTAAGCCAGTGCTTGAAATTTGTAAAAAGAATGGATTTAGCAATCCTAATGAAATCGACAATATTGATGTCGCACAGAAAGTTCTTAAGGCTTGTAAGTAGTTATTAAAGTTATACCCAATTATACCCCTTTGGCTTTTGTCTTAGGGGTATAAGGGTAGAAAATATAATGTGAAATGGAGTGAGAATATGGCTAAGAAAAAGATGACCGAAAAAGAAAAACAAGATTGGGAAGCACTTTATTACTATGTTAAAAACTTATTAGGGTATGATGAAAATCAAGCCTTATCAAGTACAATGGTTCTTAGACTTAAAGGTTTGTTAACTAATAAGTTTATAGAGAATAATAACATAGAAAGCACAGCCAATTATTCTTATGAAACGATATTAAATACTTTCAAATTCTGCTCACCTGATATCCAAAAGGCATTAAGAACCAACAATTTTAAAGATGAAATGCATCGTTTTAATTATGTTGTTAAGATTGTAGAAAAGAACATTAATACAGTGTATTTGAAAATGAAGAATGTTCAAAAGACTAAAGAAGAGGCAAAGAATACAACGATAGATACTGCAAATCACACAGGAGCAGAATATCAAAGAAAAACAAAAGAGGTAAATAATAAATTATTAAATAATTTATGGTAAACAAAATTAGTTAAAGGTGTAGTAATATGGCAGAAAAAAATCAAAACAAAATGACCGAATTCGAAAAAGAAATGATAAGCACTGCAAAAAAAGTTTTAGAATTTAAAATTGCGGCTGAGGCTAATGTAGTTTCCATTTTATATAAAGCACCTGATAAGTTATTTGACACCAATCTTACATTGGACGATTTTTCAGAGAACACTTGGAAAGTATTTTTTCAGATTGCTCACGATATTATTTTAGTAGAAAAGAAAAACACTCTTGATGATATTACAATAGGATTATATCTTGAAAAGCATCATAAATTAAGAGCCAAGTATGAAGAATATGGTGGTTACAATACCATTCAAAATGCTATGACTTATATTAAAGTTGAGAATTTTGATGGCTATGTTGCCGAATTAAGAAAATGGAGAGCTGTTATTCAACTTTGCAAAAGAGGTTTCCCTGTTAAACAAAGATTGTCCGATTATGCAGATATGACAGCAGAGGATATCTATAATGAACATTCAGCATATCTTAATGATGTATTTGTAAATATTGATTCGGATGTTAAGAGTTATGATATTTGTTATAAAATTCATGACTTAATTGAGAAATTAGATGCTGGTTCTGCAATTGGACTTCCCTATCATAGTATGCCATTGCTTACTAAAGAAACTGGTGGGCAATATATGGGTTCAATTACATTGTTGGGCGGCATTAGTAACGCAGGTAAATCAACTGTAGCTCGCTCTACTACTATTCCAAGCATTATTGAAATGGATGAAAAAATTGTTATTATGGTAAACGAAGATTCAAAAGAAAAATGGCAGAGAGAAATGCTTGTTTGGATTTGCAATAACATTTTTAAGTACGACCTTCAAAAACATGTTATCAGAGATGGTAAATATTCTCCTGAAGTAAAAGAAACATTACATAAGGCTGCTGATTGGTTAGAAGAAAAAACCAAAAATCATACAGTAACTATTGTTCCATTTCAACAATATCAAACTTCTAAGGCTATAAAAGAAATTAAGAAATATGCAGCACTTGGCGTAAAATATTTTATGTTAGACACTTTTAAAATGGATGCTGGAAAAGTAAATGCAAATGCTTGGATGGAAATGCAACAAGCAATGGTTGCTATTAAAGACACAATTAAAGCAGAGTCGCTTAATGTACACATATTAATCACCTTTCAGCTGGAAAAGGGCAGTTCGGTAATGAGATATTATACTCAAAACAATATTGGTATGGCTAAGAATATAGTCGATGTAGCTTCAACTTGTATTATGATACGAGATATTTTCGAAGATGAGTACGATGGTGGTAAAAATGCTTTATATGTATATCGACCTGAAGGTAAAGGTAGTAAGATAGTTCAAAATCTAACCAAAGATAAAAAGTATCAAGTATTTTTCATAGTAAAAAACCAAGAAGGTCAAGCGAATGGCTACCAGATAATTTGTGAACATGACAAAAGCCGAAATATTATTAAAGAAATTGGAATAACTAATATTAGCCCCGACTCGTTCTAAAGAGGTAATTGATATGGATATATTAGGACAAAAATTTTTTAAAGTAACTGTTATTGATAAAATTGACAACACTCATTGGCTATGTAAATGCGATTGTGGTAATGAGTTTATTGATACAACCAGTCACTTAGTTTACGGTTATAAAAAATCATGTGGTTGTCTTAAGCGAGAAACAAGTGCTCAAAATACTACATTTCGAAAGAAATATAATGTTTATGACTTATCTGGTGAATATGGCATTGGGTGGACTTCGAATACCAATGAAGAGTTTTATTTTGACCTAGAAGACTATGATTTAATTAAGGATTATACTTGGTATAAAAGTAGTAGATATATTAAAGCTCGAAACAAAGATAAGGAAATAATTCTACATAAGCTAATTACTGACACCGATGCCAACACCATTGTTGACCACAAAGATAGAAATACATCGAACTGTAGAAAATGTAATCTACGATTATGTGAACAAAGTGATAATTGTTGCAATATCAAATTAAGAAAAGATAATAAATCTGGTGTTACTGGTGTTAGATGGTCTAAGAGAGATAATTTGTGGCTGGCATATATTCAAAAGAATCGCAAAAATAATTATTTAGGCGCATTTTCAAATTTTGAAGACGCAGTAAGAGCAAGATTAAAAGCAGAAAAAGAATTATTTGGTGAATATTCATCACAAAAACATTTATACGAACAATACGGTGTTTAAAGCAATAAGGAGATAAATATGGATACAATCAGTCTTAAAAACTATATATTCGAAAATAATAAAGTCGAGCATATTTTAAATGAAATTGGCTGCAAACATATTCAATATCATCCTAATAAAGAATATTACAGTTGCTCCAATTTTAATGGTGATAATCAAGGAGCTGTTAATGTAAAAAATAATGAGTATCTAGGCGTAACCAATTATACACGACCAAAAGACTTTGATGACAATTCTGATATTATTACATTGGTTCAATATAATAAAAGTATGTCGTTTATTGAAGCAATTAAATATATACATAAAATACTTGATTTGCCTTTTGAGTTTAAAAAGGTAAAAGTAGCAGAAAAGAAATACGACCCATTGGCTATATTTAAACGAGTGGCAAATAGGCAAAAGATAGTTAATGTTGATGATATTCATATATTAGAAGATAAATTAATTCAAGACTATGTTCCTATGTTACATATTGATTGGGTTAGAGAGGGCATTACAGAAAGAACACGAAAAAAGTTTGGTATTGCTTATAGTTATAAACACAAGAGAATTGTGTTGCCTTTAAGATTTTGGCTTACAGGAGAGTTACTTGGTTTTAATCAAAGAACAACTGTTGAAAATTATAATGAGTTTGGCATCAAGAAATATTTTATAACTCCGACATATCCCAAATGTTTAAACTTGTATGGCTTATATGAAAATTATGATGCTATTCAAAAGGCTGGATATGTAGTAGTTGCAGAAAGCGAGAAATCAGTTTTAAAAAGAGATTCGCTTGGTGACAGTACTGTTGTAGCATTGTCAGGTAAAAGCATATCAGATGAACAAGTTCGTATACTTGTAGGTCTCAATGTAGAAATAGTTATTGCATTAGACAATGATGTTGATACAAATGAATTAAGGTTTCTTTGTGAAAAGTTTAAGAATATTAGAAAGGTGTCTTATATAAAAGATTTTATGGGAATATTAGGCGAAAAAGATGCACCAATGGATGCTTCAAATAAAAACTATCAATTTTTGTTTGACAATAGAATTATTTACGATAAAGAAGAGCAACGAAGATATCAAGAAAGTTTAAAGAAGTAAGGTAGAAAAACGAATGAAAAGAAGTAAATTTAAAATTGAGGTAGCAATATGAAATTGTATTTTGAAAACTCATATGGTGAAAGAAGAGTTGTAGCAGAACCAGAAACCGAAAAAGAGGCTATGAAAGAAATACATAAGTTTTGTTCTGATAGAAACTTTAAAATCTATTACACAAGAAGTTGGACTACTGAAGAGGGTTTGAAAAAATTCGATGTTGGTTCATGGTCAGAATTCTTTTTTCTTGAACAATAAAATGTAGATTTTAAAGGGTTGTAAATATGTGAAGGTGTTGGGGTGGGATAGCATAATTTCTCACCCCAAAATTATTTAAAAAAATTTTCAGAAAACTATTGACAAATATATAATGTTATAGTAATATATTGATGCAATTTAAAAGCTTAATATTTTATGACTATTAAGGTTATATAAATAAGATTACGATTTTGAGTAATTGGAGGTAAACAATATGCCAGTAAATGATGAATTAGGCAAGAGAATGAAGGAGTATTACGAAGGTATTCCTAAAACTAAATTAATGAGAAGAACACCTGTGGCAATTAGAATTGATGGCAAGGCTTTTCATACTTTTACAAAGGGTTTTGAAAAACCATTTGATGAAGTGCTAATTAAATCAATGCAGGAAACAATGAAGTATCTCTGTGAAAATATCCAAGGTTGTGTACTTGGTTATACTCAGTCTGATGAAATCACTTTGATTCTTGTAGATTATAAGAATCTAGATTCTTCTGCATGGTTTGATTACGAAGTACAGAAGATGTGTAGTATTGCTGCGAGTATGGCTACAATGGCATTTAACAAAGCGTTTTCTAAGGCATTTGATGAGTGGGGTCGTGAAAATCTCCCCGATTGGTACGAAGGTGGTACGAATGAGCCTGTTGATAAAGACCTCATGAAGCTTTGTGAGGCTTATGACAATGCAGAGAGAAGGGGTGCAATGTTTGATGCTAGGGTATTCAATATTCCAAAAGAAGAGGTAACAAATCTTATCTATTGGAGACAGTTAGATGCAACAAGAAATAGTATTCAAATGGTTGGTCAAGCAAACTTTTCTCATAAAAAATTGCAAAACAAATCTTGCAATATGATTCAAGATATGTTGATGACAGAGAAAGGTATCAATTGGAACGACTTCCCAGCATATCAGAAGAGAGGTAGTTGTTGTATTAAAGAAGAATATTATCCTAAGCCAGCATTGGGTTGTGAAGATTGTGATGTAGATGCGTCATCAATTAGAACTCGTTGGGTAATTGATAAAGAAATTCCTATATTTAAAAATGAGGATAGAAATTATATCGAAAGATTGATTAATTTTGAGTAATTTAAAATTGCAGTTTTAAGAGGTAGAAATATGATTGAATGGATTAGTGTCAAAGAAAATAGAAAACCAAGGCATCTGCAAGAGTGTTTGATTGCATATGTCTTTGGTGAAGATGATTCAGAGCATCATTGGTATGGTGTGGAACGCTGGAATGCATTTGAGGGTAATGGATTGGTTGATAGACCACACTTTAGCAATGAGGGCGTAGAAGGTATGAGGGTAACACATTGGATGGAAATCCCTAAGTTGCCCAAATAAAATTGAGGTTTTAAGAGGTGAAAAGAATGCAGAAAGTAGAAACATATTATGGCATGCGTGAAGCGAAATATGATATAGATAGACATATTGAATCTGGCTGGAGAGTTAACATTTGTACAATGGGTGCTTATAGGAATGAGTATGATGCCGAAGACAAAGAAAAAGTATTGGTTGTCTATGAAAAATAAGATTAAATAAGGGTGATTTAATGGCAAGATTAACAGGAGAGCAGTTAGAAGCTCTTATAAAAAAAGAAGGTGTTGACCGAATCTGGTCATGGAGTAAAATCAATTGTTTTCATACAAGTCCATATGAATACTATCTTAAATACATAAAAAAAGCAAAAGAAGACAGGGCAGATTCAATCTATGTAACTACAGGTGGTTTAGCTCATAATATTTTGGAGAAGTTTTATACTGGTGAGATTACATACGACAAAATGATTGATGAGTTTGAAGATGGTTGGATAGTGGCTGCTGACATTGCAGACCTTAAATTTGATAGAGCTGACGAAGAAAGAAATGAGAAGATTAAAGATAAATATTATGATAATCTCGTTCACTTCTTTAATAACCATACAATCTTAAAGAACAAGCCAATTATTGAACAGTTTGTTAAAGTTAAGATTGGCGATAACTTATTCCAAGGCTATATTGACTGTGCTTTTAAAGATGATGAGGATTGTATTACTATCCAAGACTTTAAAACAAGTTCTATTTATAAAGGTGCTAAGGCAGAAAATGAGAGCGGTCAGTTGGTGTTGTATGCGATTGGTTTGAATCAACAGGGTATACCAATGGATAAGATTAAGATTTGTTGGAACTTCTTAAAGTATGTAACCATTCAGTACGAACAGAAGAATGGAACGGTTAAGACCAGAGAAGTAGAGCGTTGTAAGATTGGCGAGAGTTTACAATCAAATGCAAAAACTTGGCTTAAGGCATTTGGTCATGAACCTAATGAATATTTAAAGGCAATGATTAATACTAATGGTATTGATTGTTTGCCAGAAGAGGTTAGAGAAAAGTATTCGATTTCTGATTGTTATGTATATGTTGATTTAACAGACGAATTGATTAACAAATGGACTGAACATGTAATTACTACAATTCAAGATATTGAATTACGAGAAAAGGATTACGCAGAAACTCACAGTGATGCTTGTTTTTATGATACTGACGAATCAGTAAAAACACAGAGTTATTACTTTGCCAACCTTTGTAGTTATAGTAGAAACCTTCATAAGCCTTACGATGATTACTGTAAGAGACTTGAAGCTGCACAAAATGGGACAGATATGTTCTCAGGGATTGGACTTGGTAATGAAGTTGTTACAACTTCAAGTAGTAATGTTATAAATAGTAAGAGTAATGAGTTAGACCTTTCGTGGCTTGACAATATAGTTTGAGGTAATAAATATGAGTATAATTTCAACTGTGGTGAATAAAGACAATAATGAAAGATACGATATCTATGATATTACATATGATAAAGCAGGATATCCACATTTTTTGATTTACAAAGATGGAGAATGGGTTCGTATGAGTGCAAAGCATTTTAGACCAATGAATACAGAGGACTTTAAGGCACTTATTGATGCCCGTCGTGACCATCCGATTATGGCGATATAAAATTCGATTTTTAAGTGGAGATTTATTATGAATTTTAAACAGAAAGTTAAGTATTTTTTGTGGCAGATTACTCCACGCATTTATAATTTGCCACAAGTATATTATATCCGTTGGATGGACAATGAATATTTTATAAAAAAGTAGCTATTAAAAGTTTAATTTTGTGAGGTTAATTATGAGAAAGCGTTTTAGAAAATATTATTTGAAAGCAAAATCTTATATTATGTCTGCAATTAAAAGAGAAAAGATAACTTATTTAGATGGCAGAGATATACCACCGCTTTGTACAATTACATTTTTTGAAGGCGGAGAAGAATGGATATCATAAAACTAACATTTTAAGGTGAGGTAAAAGTATGGATACAGAAAGAATGATTAGAGAATTAAGAAGATTGGCAGACGAGCATAAGAATGACAGAGTTGATACATTTGCAACTAATTGGTCAGCATTATGCAGTGATGTAGCGAACAGGTTAGAAGAATTACTTGAATATAAACACATGTACGTAATTGAAGAACTCGCCGCTTCCGTTCCAGAACAGACCAAAGCAAATGTAAACGCTAAGTACAATTTTGATAATGACAACAAGGCATTGATTGAAGCGTTTACAAGAATTGGTGTTGCTCTACGAGATGAGAATGGCGACTATCGTAACCTATATGATGTCTTAAAAGATATGGGTGAGAAATATGAGCAAATAAAAGATTAGTTTTAAGAGGTAAAAGTATATGAAGATTATAAATTTAGGTAGAGGTCAGGGCAAAACCATACGACTTCTTTATGCTAGTGAATTCAATGATATCCCTATTTTATGTGCAACTCAGACTCAAAAGCAATATTTAATAGACAGAGCAAAGGAATTAGGGCTAAAAATTCCAGAGCCTATTATTCCTAGCGAAATAACATCGTCCAGAATGTCAGTAAGCAAAGTAGTAGACAAAGATATATTGATAGACGAAGCCGACTTGGTACTACAAAGTTTGCTAAATTCTCTTGGTATGAGGGGTGGAGTTAAAGCAATTACTCTGACTTCAGACGAATTAAAAGAAAGGGGATAACAAATATGGAGAACGGAAAGATGGATGTAATGGGTATCAATATTGATATCTCTCAAGTTCTTGGTCAAAAAATTGTAGACCAGTATATGGCACAGTTGACAGAAGAAGATATGAAAACCATTATGGATTTTATTAGTAAAGATTTCTTTGTTAAGAAAAGTCAGAGCATATTTAACTATGATACTCAAAAGTATGATACTAAAATGGTTGCATATGTAAAAGAGCGAGAAAAGAACCAATGGGGCAATTATAAGTCAAATGAAATGACTATTGGTGAACTTATTAAGAAACAATTCAATGAAAAAATCAGAGAAGAACTAACCAAGAAAGTAGAAGAAATTGTTGCAACAACTGATTATCAGGAAAAGATTGAGCAGATTGCCAATGAATTAGTTGATTACTCTATTGATGGCTATAAAGAAGATATGAAAAATAGAATTAGAGAAAGACTAGTTGGTAATATTATGAACGCAGAACCTTATTATGGTGGCATTAATTTAAGAAGTTTAATTAATGAAGAAATCAATAAGAGAATTCAATATTAATAAGCGTTGAAAAGATTGGTTTTAAGAGGTGAGACATATGTCAAATGGTAAATTAACTCTTCGTGGAGCGATTGAAAAAACCGCAGCGTTTTGTCCTATTAAAATTATTTTTAATGGCATTGTTCTATATAATGATTATGACAGTGAAGTGAAAATAGAAGAAGGGGTATACGGAGAGGTCGGTACACCGATAGATGTTATCCCTAACAGGATTTGGCAATTTGATAAATATATCGTAAACTCAATTAATATTGAGATTATAGAATTTCATCACAGTATTATTGCCATTCAAGGTGAATATCAAGAAGAGGAATAAGATAGATTTTAAAGAGGTAAAGATATATGATTATTGAAACTTGTCCTAAGTGTGGACACGATTTGGTAAATTTAATGCTTACTTCAAATCCACCTATTCCAAAGAAAGAATGTTGGAGTTGTGGTTGGAGTTGGACTGGCGAAAGAGAAGAGATTGTAAGAGTTCCCTTTGGTGGCAATAGTTTTGTTCCTGATACGACGAATTATTTGAATGTTGATGGAAATGACACAATTACTATGACTTCCACGGGCAATTATTTAAATAACTGCAAATAGAATCAAAGTTATAAGAAGTGGATTTAGGAGATTAAAATAATGAATCTTGAACAAATTAAAGAAACATTAAAATCAACAGAATATGATTTTTTAAGAACAGATAAGAATTTAGGCAATAATATTATTATCTTGACCCTTGGTGGTAGTCACGCTTATGGAACAGATAATGAAAATAGTGATTTGGATATTCGTGGTTGTGCCTTGAATAGTAAAATGCAAATTTTAACAAATGAGAATTTTGAGCAATTTGTTAATGAGGCAACTGATACTACAATTTACTCTTTTAATAAGTTAGTTTCTCTGTTAAGCAATGTTAATCCAAACACAGTTGAGTTACTTGGTAATAAGCCAGAACACTATTTTTATGTCTCGCCAATTGGTCAAGAACTTATTGACAATGCACACTTATTTTTGTCAAAGAAGGCAATTTATTCGTTTGGTGGTTATGCAAATCAACAGTTACGTAGATTAGAAAACAAATCAAATAGATTGGTTGGACAGGCACAGAACGAAGAACATATCTATAAAACTATCGAACATGCATCTTACGATTTTAAAAATAGATATTTTACTATGCCAGACGACGCCATTAAGTTGTACATTGACAAGGCAGTACAAGAAGGTTATGATACTGAAATTTTTATGGATGTAAATTTAACTCATTATCCATTAAGAGACTATAAAAGCATGTGGTCTGACATGCAGAATATCGTTAAAACTTATGGCAAAATCGGGAAAAGAAATGAAAAGGCAATCGAACACAATAAACTTGGCAAACATATGATGCACCTTATGAGATTGTATATGATGTGTCTTGATATTCTTGAAAATGAAAAAATTGTTACATATAGAGAAAACGAACATGATTTGCTTATGGATATTCGTAATGGCAAATACTTAGATGGCAATAGACAACCAATTGCAGAGTTTTATGAAATGGTTGATGAATATGAGAAGAAGCTAGAATATGCAAAACAACATACAAATCTTCCTGATAATCCAGATTATAAAGCAATTAATGAATTTGTAGCGAGTGTTAATGAAAGGGTGGTAAAAGGTGAAATTTAAGATAAATATCCCACCTGATGCCAATTATTTAATCCACACACTTCAAAATCATGGACATTCTGCTTATGTAGTAGGGGGTTGTGTAAGAGATAGTATCTTAGGCAGAAACCCACACGATTGGGATATTTGTACATCTGCTACGCCAAGCGAAATGTTAGAGATTTTTAAGGATAAAAAGGTTATTGAAACTGGTTTACAACATGGAACTATAACGGTAGTTGTAAATAACGAACCTTATGAAATCACTACTTATCGTATTGATGGTGTTTATTCTGATAATCGTAGACCCGACTCTGTAACCTTTACAGATAAGTTAATTGAAGATTTAAGCAGAAGAGATTTCACTGTTAACGCTATAGCATATAACGATGAAGAAGGTTTGATTGACCCATTCAACGGATTAGAAGATATTAAATTTGAAAAAATTAATTGTGTTGGACTTTCCAAAGATAGATTTGAAGAAGATGCTTTAAGAATATTGAGAGCAATTCGTTTTGCTTCACAATTAGATTTTTCAATAATGCCTAGTACTGATTGGGAAATTCATCAACAATATGAAAAATTAAAAAATATATCTATCGAAAGAATTAACAGTGAGTTTTGTAAAATTGCATCATCTAATAGTTTTTGTGTAGAGCTGTTACTATATAAAGATGTGTTTTCTTTATTTATTCCAGAATTAAAGAGTATGTTTGATTTTCTACAAAATAACCCATATCACGATTATGATGTGTTTGGTCATACAATTCATGCTATTGAAAATTGCGAATCAAAAGATTTGATAGTTAGATTAGCAGTATTCTTTCACGATTTTGGCAAACCACATTCTTATCAAGATGGGGAAGACGGTGTTAGGCATTTCAAAGAACATGGCAAAGTCAGTGCAGAAATGACAGATGCCATTATGAAACGTCTTAGATTTGATAACGAAACAAGAAATAATGTGGTTGAATTAGTATATTATCACGATGCCACTTTTGAAGTTGGCAAGAAATATGTAAAAAGATGGCTAAACAAAATTGGCGAAAAGCAATTTAGAAGATTATTAGAAATTAGAAAAGCAGATATTAAAGGACAAAAATCTAATTATGACCAATCGAGGATTGATAAGGTAGAAGATATCAAGCGGATTTTAGAAGATGTTTTGCAAGAAGATGAATGTTTTACACTAAAGAATTTGGCTGTTAATGGAAAAGACTTGATAAATATTGGTTATAAATCAGGCAAAGAATTAGGAAATACATTAAGCCAATTATTGCAATCGGTTATAGATGGTGATTGTCCTAATACAAAAGATGAGTTGTTGCAGAGAGCAACAAATTTACTTATACAAAGGAATTGATGAAATATATATACATTTAATAAAAATTATTTTGATACCATTGATACAAAAGATAAAGCATATTGGATTGGATTTATATGGTGTGATGGTTATGTGTCTCACAGAAATAGAAAAGGAGTAGATGCATATGATTTTAAGTTATCTCTTTCAAATGAAGATATAGAACACCTTGAGCTTTTTAAAAATTATTTAAATTCTAATCATATTATAAGAGAATATGAAATAAGAAATGGGTTTAATACCAAAAATAAAGAAGCAAGATTTTTAATATGTAATAAGCATTTTGGAAGAACATTATATGAAAAATATGGTCTTATTCCAAACAGATACATTGCAGACAGCGTAATAAACAAGGTGCCATATGAATTTAGATACCATTTTATTAGAGGGATATTGGATGCAGATGGTTGTATTACAAAAAGAGATATTGAATATAAAAAAACTAGTGCATCTGAATATTCTATATCCTTTACTACATATGAAGAATTATTAGTATATATAAACAATGTCTTTGTACAAGACGGATTAACAAATACAAAATATAAATTATCAACAAGACATAAAGGACAAGATGGAAGTTGCAGGTCATTGAGAATTACTGGCAATTCTATTGTTACAAATATATTAGCAAAAATATATTTGTCTTCTGATAATTTGCGATTAGAAAGAAAATACAATAAATATATTGATTTATTACAATATATTCAAATGAAGGGAGATATGTAAGGTATGATAAAATTATTTACTCATACCGACCTTTGACGGGGTTGGTTGTGCCATTTTGTCCAAATTGGCATTTGGCACAGAAGTTGATATTGAATATTGTAACTATGATGACATTGATTTGAAAGTCGAAGAATATTTTGATAATGGTTCAGAACACGAATGTCATATCACAGACATTAGAATCAACAAAGAACTCGCTCAGAAGATTAATGACAGTGAGAAAAAATATCAATTATTAGACCATCACCCAACAGCTTTAGAATTAAATGAATATGAATGGTGTAAGGTTCAGATTGAGAACGAAGATACTCATATTCAAACATCTGGCACAGAGTTGTATTATAAATGGTTGGTAGAGAATAATTATTTAGAAAATAATGATGTGCTCAATAGATTTGTTGAACTTGTTACTAATTATGATACATGGAGATGGTCAACTCTTGGTGAAGACGGTCTTATTTGCAAACAGGTAAACACATTGCTCTACCTTTATGGCAGAGATAAATTTATTGATTGGTGTGTTTCTGAAATCAATGATGGTGTGTTTCCAAAATTATATGACATAGAAGAGTTCATTTTAGAGATGGAACAAAAGGCAATTGACGATTATGTTGCAGCAAAAGACAAGCAACTCTTTATCGGTGACTTATGTGGTAGAACTTGTGGCTTTGTATTTGCAGAAAAGTATGTTAGTGAACTTGGTAATAGATTATGCACAATGCATCCTGAATTTGATTTTGTTGCAATGATTAATATGGATGGAACAATATCTTATAGAGCAGTAAAAGATGATATTGACCTTGGCAAAGATGTTGCAAAGGTATTCGGTGGTGGTGGTCATCCTAAAGCCGCTGGTTCTCAAATTTCTAAAGAAATGCAGATGGAAATCATTAAAAAGATTTTCGCATAAAATAGGGATTTTAAGAAAGGAAATAATTTATGGTTACAAAAAGAGAACTTAAAGAAGAGATAACCAGATTGAACTATCGCATTTCTGAACTCGAAGAACGACTGTGCCCATGTGAAGAGCATGATTGGAAGGAAATCGGTTATTACTTTACTTCTTATGCATATTATCCAACTGGGTTAGACTTTGACACAGTTTATAAGTATAAGTGTAAACGATGTGGGAAATTACGAGAAGAATAGACAAGGAGCAGAATATGGCAGAAAATAAGATAATGACGGTGGCAGAATGCCAAGTAGATACAATTAAACATATTGAAAATGTAAGAAAATACATTAGATTATTTACAGACAAGTTAACTACTAGAGGTGTAGAGCACGATAGACTTAAGTTGGAATCACCAGAAGTTGAGATTTTTACAGAATATACGCCTAAGTTGGCAGGTTCTACATATGGAAGCGAAGAGTATAATGGTTTTCTAAAAGAGATGAATGTTGCATTACAACACCATTATGCAAATTATAGACACCATCCCGAACATTTCAACAGGGGTATCAATGATATGAATTTAGTTGATGTCGTTGAAATGTTATGTGACTGGAAGGCTGCAACTCTTAGACATAACGACGGCAATTTATTAAAGAGTATTGAACTGAATGCAAGAAGATTTGGTTATGATGACCAATTAAAACAAATCTTTATTAACACTGCAAAAATGTTTGATGAGCAAGGTTGATTAAGATATATAAAGCAAGGATTTTAATATGAATAATAAATTAACTTATGACGAATTAATAGAGTTGATTGATTATGTCAAGATGTGTTCTGGGTGTGATAAAGTTAAATTGGTTGGAAGCCATAAAACATTTGAAGAGATAATGGCAATGGGTTTTCCATTGACTGACTTTAAATACGAAGAGCCAAAAGAACCGTTTGAAATCGATGAATCACAGCTTTATATTATACCAATTGAATAATAAAACAAAGATTTTAAGGGGGTTAGTATGGCAAAGAATAGAGCAGCAGTAACTTGTAATGGCAGAGCAGCTTTCTATGCTTGTATGTGGAATGATATTAGGCAATGCGCTATGGATTATGGTTGGGCAGTTGCTTTACACGGTAGTCTGAATTCCGATATGGATATTATGGCGATGCCTTGGGTGGAAGATGCATTATCATTTGAAGAATTAATTAAGAAAATATCTGAGTTGTTTGTTGGTAATTTTAGTTCTGAAAATTATTTCATAACTTATGATGAAAAGCCACACAACAGAGTTGTTGCAACTATTCCTATATTTGCAGACTTTTACTTGGATATATCGGCAATAAAATAAAGGTTTTAAATGACAAAACAAATAAGGAATAAGGGTGTTAATAGGAGATAGTATAAATGAATCCAGTTTTTAATGAGTATATAGAATTTTTAAATAGTACAAGCAAAACAAAGATTGATGATTTAAAAGAAGGATATTTTTGGTTAGACAAATCTATTATCAAAGGGTTTGATAAAAGCGGTAAGATTCATAAATTTTACAGAATCAAAATTGAAGATGATTTGTCCGTAGATATAATTAAACCCAAGAGCGGATATGACAATATTGAAGATATTGATGTTGCAAGCTGGCAAGATTTAATTGGATTAAATCTAAATAATCTCAAAGAAAAAGAGAGCGAGAGCTTGTCTTTAATTAAAAACAAGATGAATAAGTTTAGTAATTATACTCCTGTTATTCCTGTCTCAATGGGTAAAGATAGCATGATAACTGCTTATCTTGTAAGGAGCTTGTATCCAGATACAAAGGCTATTTTTAATAACACTTCTTTGGATGTTGTTGAAACATATAAAATGGCTAAAGACTTTCCTAATTGTGAGATTATGAATCCAGATAAGGGATTCTATCAATATGTTGACCAAGACAAAATGATACCAACAAGATTCGCAAGATTTTGTTGTAGGATTTTTAAAGTTGGAGTAATGGTTGAAAAGTTAGACCATAATCACCCTTATTTAATGTGGATGGGTATGAGAAATGAAGAGTCTGCAACAAGAAGCGGCTACGAAGACGAATGGGTAAACACTGCTGAGTGGGGCAATACATGTTGGCAAGGCATCCTGCCTATTAGAAAGTGGACTGAATTAGATGTATGGCTATATACTCTTTGGAAGGGAATTGAAATAAATCCAAAGTATAAATATGGTTATTCAAGGGTGGGGTGCGCTGTGGCTTGTCCTTATTATACAAAGTCAACTTGGGTTCTTGATAAATATTTCTATAACAAAGGATATGAGAGATGGAGAAATATTCTTAAAAAAGACTTTATTGAAAATAAAAAGTGGTTAATTATGAATTGTACTCTCAAAGAATATCTTGAGGTTGCTTGGAATGGTGGCACCTACAGGAATGAACCAACTGAAGAGGTAATCAGAGAGTTTATGAAATATAACAATTTAGAAGACTATGAATTAGCAAAACAATATTTTAATAAAAATTGTTGTGAATGTAATAAGCGTATTAAAGACAAAAATGTATTGGCAATGAATATGAAGATTCATGGCAGACAAATAAATAAGTTTTATTGTAAAAAATGTTTTATGAATTTACATAGTTTGTCTGAAGATGATTGGGATAATAGATTGCACTCCTTTAAACAGAGTGGATGTGCTTTATTTTAATTGATAAAGTTATATATTATACAGATTTATAAAATAAACGTTTTAAGGAGTAAGTAAAATGAACGCAGAAGAAAGATTATTAGAATACGGATATGAAGATGTAAAATATCTTGTTAATGAGAGTTATGACGATGCTTTGATTGGCGTAAGCGAAGACGGCAGAGCTATCTACAACTTTGATAAAATGGTGGATTGGTTAATGGAGAAGTATGGTTGGTCTGATACCGAAGCAATAGAATGGATTGAAGTAAATACTATTAGAGCTTTGCCTTATTTTGGTGAAGGCGCTCCGATAATTATGTATCCATTAGAGCATTAAAATTATATAGAAAGGTGTAAACAGATGAGTGATGTAAGCAAAAATTATACTGTATATCATTTACATTCCGACTTATCAAACGGAGTTACAAACATTGACTCTGTTACAAAATATAAAGAATATGTAGAATATGCAAAGTCTCTTGGTATGACTGCTTTGGCTTTTGCAGAACACGGCAATATTTTTGAGTGGGTTCACAAGAAAGAAGCAATTGAATCTGCTGGAATGAAATATATTCATGCCGCCGAAGTTTATTTAACAACAGATAAAGATGCAGAAGATAAACATAGAGACAACTACCACTGTGTTTTAATTGCTAAAAATTATGATGGTGTAAAAGAATTAAACAAATTAATCTCTGCTTCTTTTAATAGAGATGATTATCACTATTATTATGCACCTCGTATTGGTTTTGAAGAGTTATATGCTACGTCAGACAATATTATTATCACTACAGCTTGTCTTGGTGGAGTTTTAAACAAAGCCGACAACAATCTTAAAACAGAGTTTTTGAAGTTTTTAATAAAGAACAAGCATAGATGTTATCTTGAAGTACAGCACCATAATTGTATTGACCAAGCCACATATAATAAGCTTTTATATGCAATTAATCAAAAAACTGGCATACCACTTATAGCAGGTACTGATACACATTGTTTAAATAATACTCATGTAGAAGGCAGAAGCATATTACAAAAGGGTAAAGGTGTATTCTTTGCCGATGAAGAAGCTTGGGACTTAACTTTTAAAACATACAATGAATTAGTCAAAGCATATAGAAAGCAGGGTGTTCTGCCAGAAGACATTTATTTGCAAGCGATTGAAAACACTAATGTAATGGCTAATTCTATTGAAGAGTTTAAATTAGATTATTCAAAGAAGTATCCTAAATTATACAACGACTCTGAAAAGGCATTAAAAGAAAAGATTATACAAGGCATTAAAAACAGAGGCGTTGCAAAATACGATAACTTTAATGAATATAAGAAAAAAATTCAATATGAATTAGAAACTTATAAATATAATGGTGCAATTGACTTTCTTTTGCTTGAGGAAGACTATAAATCAGCCTTAAAAAAGCAAGGTGTAAGTTATGGTTACTCTAGAGGTTCAGTTAGTGGAAGTATTATTGCATATTTACTTGGCATTACAGAAGTAGATTCAATTAAATACAACCTTAACTTTGAACGTTTTATGAATAAAGAACGTGTATCTCTTGCCGATGTTGATACAGACTGGTCTAAAAAAGATAGATATAAAGTAAGAGAATACTTGTTCAACAAAGAAGGATTGTACTGTTGTGATATCATCACTTTCAACACCATTGCTTTAAAAGGTGCTATCAAAGATGTTGGCAGAGCATTAGGAATGAGCGTTGATGAAACACAGGCAATTAGCGATGCAGTGTATCAAGATGAGAATAAAAAAGATTGTATTGATGAGTTCTATGTAAAAAAATATCCTAAATTGTTTAAGTATGTAGACATTGTAAAGGGTACTATTGTTTCGATTGGTAATCATCCAGCAGGGCTTGTCGTATCTCCATTTCCAATAGATGAATGGTTTGGTTTGTGTACCACAAAGACAAATGAAAATATGATTTCTCAGATTAACATGAAAGAATTGGACGGCTTACAATTTGTTAAACTGGATGTTCTTGGTCTTGATTGCGTAGGCTTGATTAATGAAACTTGTGACTTGGCTGGCATCCCAAGAATTACACCTGACAATATTTCTTTTGACGACAAAAAAGTTTGGGATGAAAT
>JAEIGA010001013.1_pt1 | contig 42314 bp, 60 predicted proteins | sample 9270691 | NCBI WGS metagenome assembly JAEIGA01 (sample SAMN17057246, study PRJNA624740) | gut metagenome | biome: biome; isolation source: fecal sample | host: Bos grunniens | place: China: Xizang | collected 2019 | reverse complement strand
TGGAGGCGAGGGGTTCAACCCTGCTAATTTTTAGCGAGTTGCGGTTTTTCGTAAAAAATTCGTAAATTATTCATTCCTTTTTAGCGCCAAGAATAAACGACACGGTCACGGTGAGTCGCACCGAGCCCGGCATTAGCTCTGGCCTAAGCTCCACCGCTTCTACCCCGGCCTGCCACATGAACGAAGTACTCCCCACCTGCATGAGGAGCTCGCCGGTCGGGTTGGCGTCATAAAAGGCTGCCAAACGGAGCGTTTCCTCAAAGGCCTCGTCCTCGGAGGTGTAGTCATGCACCACGCTCAGCGTGACGGTCCCGGAGGCGTTGCCGTATGCCCGCAACTCAGGGTTTGTGGCGTCGACGATGGGCTCAGCTTGCGTCGTATATGAGCGCGCGAGCGCCGGCAATTCTACCAGCGAGCTATTTTTTCTGGCGGGGTTGTATACATATTCGCGGTTATACCGCACCGTGGTATTTTTTGCTTTAATTCTGGCCATACATTTTGCTTTCTATTTCAAATTTTAGCAAGCGCATGCGCAGCGCGACGTGCTCGCGTGAGGCTCGCTCCCCGGAAGCAACCGGCTCGCCGCAATGCACCACACCAGCCTTGGCGCAGGCCTCGTTCGTCCCGGGGCCGCCGTCCTGCATGCCGGTGCTGAAGCCAGACGTGAACGGTATGAGCTCAAGCGGGAGGCGCGTCAGGCAGGCCATCCCCCACACGCTGACATCTTCCGGGTATGAGTACGAAGGAGGCCATTCCCGGCGGTGGGTTCTCTCCTTATACATAGCCAGCAGCCGTTTCACAAGCCAGCGAGAGACTCGGTATATATTCCCGGAGGGCCGGAACGCCTGCCAATTTTCCGCTGCGAGATAGTCCGGCACGGGGCGGCCGTCGACCGGGCGGGTCTGCAAGAACGGCCCGAGGTCGTTGCACCAAGTATCAGCGTCGAATTTGACAATGTAGTCGGAGCCGTGGCGGTTCATGAGGCCGCAGAAGGCGTGAAGCTCGGCTGATAGCTGAGCGAGCCCGTTTAGGTTGCCGTTGCGCGGGGCCGGGCTGCGCAATATACGAACGCCGGGCACAGATGCCCCCAAGGGCGCGCCGGCGTCCTCGACAGCGTAAATTATAGCCTCCGGGTCCAGCTCGCGTATTCTGGCCGCGCTGAGGCTCAGCAATGGCAAATCGTCTGTGTAGGTAAAGCAAACGTAAAGCATGATGTCGTGTTTTTTTAGGTGTAAGTGTACAATGAGAATTTTACAAAAGAGCCCACTTGGAAAACCGAAAGCGCAATGCCGGTCGCCGGCGAGCTCACGTCTCCGCCGCTCAGCCCGGGAATGGCCACCCGGGCGACGACCGTCTCGTACTGATAGCCCGCGAGGTCTTCCCAGCGGCGATAGTTGCCGTTCTCGTCAACGACACCGACCATCAGGCTTTGCAACGGCAGCCAAATTTCTCCGTTTTTAAGCTCAGGTGCCAGCACAGAGCTGGTGCGAAGGCCGGAAATTAGACCGGCTGATTTGCGGGAGGAATCGGCCAGCGTCAGTTGAATTACTCCATTATCGGATATGCGCGGAGCTAACACGGAGGACGTCACCTCAAGGCCTCCAATAACGCCGGCGACCGAGCTGCCGTTAACAGAACGCGCGAATGGGTGACGGACCTTTGTGCCGACTATTTCCGGTTTGGAAATAGTCGAAGAATACTCCACCTCCGTAAGCCCTCCCGGCAGAAGGTGCAGAAGCCCGTTATCTACATAAGGCGTCGTCGCAGCAGGGTCTATAACAACGCCGACAAGCAGGCCCGGCTCATCCACGTCGACGCCAACACCGGCCGTGCACAGCGGCGTTATGTTCAGCATGTCGGATTCTATATCGCCGGAGGAAAACTCAAAATAATCGTCCATGAAGTCAATTTTCTTGGTATATGTCAAAGGTTAAAAAGCCATCGGCGGCCCGGTAAAAACGTATTTTTGGCCGCTTGCCTTGCGTCCAACCGGTGTTCTCATCGGGGGCGCCGCCTTTTATCTGGTGAGGAGTGTCTGCCACGTTAGCGATGAATTTGCCGCGTCGCAGCGTGCCACCGGCCAGCCACCAGACTGAGTCGGCCTTGCCATTTTCTCCAGCCGTCGCAACGGGAAATAACGTCCAAGGAGTGCGGTATTTGCCGCCGCTATGAACCCCGAGCCCGGCGGTTATAGACGGAGAAACGCTCATGTCAGCCTCGGCCTTTGCTTCGGCCTCAGTATCCGCGACGTCGCGAGGTATTGCCTGCCGGCGCGCTTCCTCCACGCCCACCATGCGCTGGAGCATGAGCCGCTGCAGGTGCTCATTAAAGCCGAGCACGTCACGTGAACCCACGGTGAGACTGAGCTTCCTCTGGCCATAATCCCACGCGACGGTGCGAACCAGCGCGTTCATGGTCGCCCATTCCGGGCGCTTGCCCTCAAGCCGCAGCATTCGCCCCACCAGCATCTCAGGCGGCAAGCTGCCGTCATGGAGCAAGCTCACGCTGCCGTCCGTGTAAACCGTGCGCGAGGCGTTGTAGTAGTTAAGCAGCGCGGTTCGGTATTCCGTGGTGGTCGGCGTGGTGGTGTCTTCCTCCTCGCTATATTCTGAATCGCTCCGGCACGGCTGATTCGTGGCTGGGTCATATACACGCTTACGCCGGTTAATAAGAACGGCCTCCAGCGTCAAATTTGCATAGAACACAACCTCTCCCTCGTCATTTTTCCGAAGCCCCGGAAAAAGCTCCAGCACCGTTGGCAATTCGGCATTTTTTATTTCGCTCTTTCGCAAATCGACGTTCATACTAATAGAGGCCTTGCACCAGCGCAGCCCCTTTAGGTTCTTACGGCTATTAGAGCTGGCATTAAAACTGCCCTCAGTCATGACGTATATGCCGCCATCGTCATCCGGGCTCCAATTCCAAGGCTCGTCCGAGTAGTTGGCCGGCGTCGGCAGAGCGTCCTCATCAGCCGAGGTTCCATCAGCCGGGGGGGTGGCGTTTTCGTCGTTCAGGTCGGCGGCCGGCACCACCGTCACCACGCAGGCGCCGGCGGAAAGGTCACGCTCAGCCATGAACGCCGCGTATGCCGGGAAAAAAGCTCGAATGTACCGTTCCGTTTTAGACCCCGCAATGACGGTCGAGCTTTGGTACTCCTCTGGCCCACGCTGAAATTGCTGCCTTTCCGGGATAGGAACGCCTCGAATAATCATTTTTTGCGAGGCGGGCGCGCTCCCGGCCGGGCCTTTATTCTGCCCGTCGCGCTTAATGGGGACCGCGTATACGAACGCGCTGGGTTCGCGTATATCACCATCGGCCGGGTATTTGAAGTGCTCGCCGCCCACGAGCGCGCACACGGGCGGCACGAGCTCCGGGCGGGCAGTAAGCGCCACCGACTGCAACGGCGCGTTGTGGGGCAAGCTGAGCGGCTCAAACGCGCCGTGCGTCGTTATATGCAACGTGTCGCCGGTCTCATCATAGCGCTGCACCAGCAGCGCGTCCGGCACCCATTGTAAGACCGTCTCGAAAAGCTGGCCACATGAGGTGCAGCCGTTGCTGCTGGGGGTCGGTATTTTTCCGCCCACGCTCACGCTGAGCGAGCTGCCAACCTTGCTCCCCGACCATCCGGTTGCGTACTCAAAAACCTCTCGCGAAAAAGCGCCTGCGTCCACAAAATACTCGCGCCCGGCGCCGGCGTATAACGGCTCGCCTTTGGCATTCAAGTGAGCATAGACCGTCTGTTGCAAAATAGCGAGGTCGCTTTGTATTTGGATTGCCACCTCCTCAGGCGCGCCCGCCTGCACGCTGCTGGCCGGCGAGGTCATGAGCACGCCGGAAAAAACGCGTCGGCCGTTCTCCGTGAGTATAACGCGGTCGCCGTATTGCCAAGGAAGCGCGGCATAAGCCTCCGGCAGCATGCTCACGTCCACCGTGTCCGGCGCGTCGGCGTTATACGTCAGGACTACCGAGCTCGTGGCCAAGGCCTGCAGCTCGCTCAATTCTAGTGTGTGGGTTGCACTCATGGCTTCTGGTGGGTAAGGGTTAACGGCTCAGCTCGTACTGCACATTTTTTAGCTTCTTAAGGCTCTTAGCGTCGCCGTCCTTAATTTTCTTAATTTGCAAAATTAGCGCCTTTACAAGCTCGTCGTCCGCAGTGCTCTTAGTGCGCTGGGAATCAGCCAAGGCCTGCATTAATTTACGGAACGAGTCCTCGGTAACGACGCCGTCCTTTACCGCCTTTGACGCTCCGCCTATCAGCCAATCCATATTCTTTCGCGCGGCTGAGCCTTTTTCGAATTCGGGCGAATATTTGCGCGCTTTTTTCGCTTCCTTAAGCACGTCTGCTCGTCGTTCTTTTTCAGCCTTAAGAATGGAGCTTATCTGCATATAATGCCGGCCCTCCGGCGTTTGGTCTGAGGCTAATTCTTCCGCTTCTTTTATTTGCTTTTCGAGCGCCTTTTTGGTCATTTTCCCGGCGTCTTTTCGCAGCTTTTCTATTTCCTCGGCGCGCCTTTTTTCGGCGGCTTTCGCCATAGCGTTAACCTGCAAGCCGGAGCGCTTAGCTTCGGCCACCTCGCCGGCTCGTCGCGTCACATCGTCGGCGTTTTCGGCCTCTTCTCTAGCGGCATCGGAAGCAGCTTCAGCTGCCGCTTCGGCCTCCTCAGCATTGCGTCGAGCCTCCTCGGCCGACTGAGACGCTACTTCCGCCTCTTTTTTAGCTGCGTCGCGCCTCCTTAAATATTCGTTCATTGTCGTTTCATTGGTAACCCCCATCATCCCGTCTCCAAGTCCTGTCCTTTTTCCGAATTCATTATCTAACGAGTTAATTGCAGCTAGCGTTTCGGCTTGTATCATCTCTTGCATTTCAATGACATAAGCCTTGGCCTCTTCGTCCGTTTTCCAATTTCTTTTACCCATTAATTCTTTTATTGCGGTGCCGGCAGCGGCGCCCCCTGTGAGCCTTGCAAAAGCGAGTCCCCATTCCTCGTCATTTACCATATCTTGATAATCGGCTGCTAATTTTAACCATCCTGCAGCCGGACTAAAATTTGCAGGACTATTTCTCAATTCGGCAATTTTACCGGCTGATTCGTCTAGCACCTTTTCCAGCTCTGCGCGTTTAGTTTGATAGGTGGTTAATTCTTCGTCCGTCACAAAAGATTCTGCGTAGCGTTGTGTCGCATCTGCTTTTCGTGTTGCAAAATTCGCTCTGGTTGTTAAAAAGGTCGCTTTAGTAGACGCTTTTTTGGATTTGCGCTCAGCCGCGTCGCTTCGAGCCCGAGCCGCTTTAATTGCAGCGTCTTGGTCAATATTTATCATTTCACGGTCGAATTGCTCCTGCGTAATAGAGCCAGCCGTGAGCATTTGGTTTAATGACATAATACGAAGCTGGCGTTGATGCTCGACCTCGGCCTCCGCGCGAGCCGCTATGCGGTCGGCGGTTGTATATGCTTTTTCTAAATTTTTTACATAAGTGTCGGTTTCTTGGTTTAGTTTTTCGTATGTGGTTCTTAAAGCCTCCAAGGAAGCCTCATGCTTAGCCGCTTCTTCGGCATCACTGATGGCGTCTCTATATTCGTTTATTATGTCAATTCTAGCATTAAAAGCTTCTCGATAGTCCGTTTGAGCTTCGGCCATTTGTTTTTCAGTTTTAGCCAGCTCATTCATGACGTCTTGCACGGCCTGTAATGCCATCATGAAACCTTTTGAGGGGCTTATGCCTTCTTGGAACTGATTATAAAGCTCCATTGCGCTGCCAGCCAGCCCAACAAGGTCTAATTCGCCCTCTTCTGCCTGCTCTCCTATAGAGCCAAGGCCCTCAGAAATATCGCCTAAGCTTTCAGCCATTCGCTTCGCTGCCTGAGCCTGCTGCAAATACAGTATACTTTGCAGATTCGTGGCCGAATTATGGCGACGCAATTGAGCGTTTGCGTCTGCGTATTGGAGGTTTAATTTAGAAAGAGCTGCCGTGTCGTTTAATTCAGCGGCCTTTTTTCGCTCCTCATTAAGCCGCTTTAACTCGGACGCTAATTCATGCTTGCTTTTTGCAACAAGCGACGCCGCATAAGCCTCACGCTCCGCGCGCTCAGCGTCGCGGCGGGCCATTTCCTCCTCGCGCTGCTCACGCCGGGCGGCGGCCTCCTCCTCGCGGCGAGCTTTTTCCTCGGCGCGTATGCGCGCGGCCTCCTCACGCTCGGCGGCCTTTTTGGCATCCTCCTCGGCCTTGTTGCGGGTCTTTTCCGCTGCGGCCGCTTCCTTTTGCTCAGCCATCGCGCGGTCGTTTGCGACCTTTTGCACCTGAGTGTCGAGCTTCTTTTGCGCGGCCTCGGCGTCAGTCGTGGCCTTGGTTATTTTGGCCAAGGACTCAGCCGAGCCGTCGTAAGCGGTGAAAGCCTCCTGCGTTTTAGCGATGGAGGCCGCAGCGTCATTTTCGGCCTTTTCGGCGGCGGCGGAAAGGCTGCGGTATGCCTTCTCGCGCTTCATGAGCTCAGCGGCCTCCTGCTCATACGTGGCCGAATTTGCGTCGAGCTCCTCGCGCTGCTCAGCAAACGCATTCGCCTGCGCTATGAGCTCACGCTTGAGCGCGGCGGCGGCGTCTTTTGTGTCGCGAATTTCAGACGCCACGCGGTTATACGAAGCCAAGGCGTCATCCAGCGGGGCGGCCGTAAAAAGGTCGCCTTTTGTCACCTCAGTCGAGTATGCTAGCTCGTCCGTTTTTTTGCCTGCTTTCTGCGCGTCCGCTATATATTTGCGCATGAGAGCGACGCCTTTTTCGGGGCTCAGCTCGCCGCCAAGCACAGCTGCTTCTGCGGCCGCGACGCGCTTGTCTATGACGCCGACGCCGGCGCTTATTTTGCCCGCGCGAGCGTCGAGTGAGCTGGCTGTTCCGAAGCCCTCAGTGAATGACGCACGCACGCTTTTCATCACCTCCGCCGACCCGGTTGCTTTTGCGCGTTCCCCCATGATTCGCACCGCCTCAGCGACATCTTTCACCTCGTCGCCGACGGCTGAAAGGGAACCTTTAATTCCGGCCGAAAGAGCCCGGAATTGGTCGAGTAGTTTGCGGAACTCCTCCACCGGGCCCGGCGGCATGTTAATCTTGAAATCGATTTCGTTAGGGTTGGCCATGATGAAAAATTTACTTGGTAAGAATGAATTTAAGCGTATTTACAAACGCCTCCTTTGCCCAGCCGGCAATTTCCTCGTTGCTGGGTATAGCATCGTGCCCGCGGCGTTCAATTAGGGGCTTTACATAGGCGCTCTTCCTGAGGGCGTATGCAGCGTGCAGCTCGCCGGCCGCATCCTCCCAGCAGAGGGTGCCGATTTTGTTAGGGTCGCCCGAGGCTTTTTTTGCCCCCACGACAAAAAGGTTGCGGTTGTAATATTTTGAGAAAGTGCTGGCACGTTTGCCGCGCGCGTCAGCCGTGAGCGGGATAGTTAACGCCTTGCGCTTTACCGGCCGAATCCAGCCGCCGTATTGCTGGAGGCGCAGGCCCCAGTTGCTTTTTACCCCCTCGCTGGTGCGGTATTTTTTGAAAAATACAGTAAAGCCGTTTTGCTCGGCGGCGTATTGCCACGAGCTTTTTAGCGGCTGCATGAACGTACGAGCCCCGGCGTGACGCGGCGTGCCGTCCTCAAACGGCTCCGGGTTGTCGAACCAGTCAGCCGGCAGCTTGGCATACCACAGCTGGACCTTATTGCGCACCTCTCGCGCTATGAGGTCGACGGCCTCCTCGCGAAAGGCCTCTTTTATTTTGGCCAGCAGGCCCTCGGCTGTGATTTCTCTGTCCGCCATGAGTACCTAAAAGGAAAAGGGCGGCGCGGCCCCAATCAAACCGCGCCGCCCGGGGTTAACAACACGCTCCTTTGTTGTTAAGCGGTCTCGGTTTGGCCGGTAAAGGTGGCGGTCGTCGTCATAGTGTTATGCGGCGAAGCCTCGACCTCAAATGTCAGCGTCGGACGAATAATCTTGCCGTCAAACGTCTGGTTTCCGTCACAGCGGACGTTGCCGTACATATACATGGTCTTGAGCTCATTACCATCGCCGTCGTACATTACAAGCTTAAGCGCGACTGGCAAGTATGGGTTATTTGAGGCGTAAATCTGCACCTCGCCGCCGGCGCCCAACTGCTCCAAGGTCTCGGGGCTGAGCGGGTTCTTTACGCCCTGATACATTGCGTCGAAAGCGACGGTGTAACGCTCAAGCTCAAACGTCCATTTGCGCGCGGTCACGGAAGCGTTCTCCATGCGGATTCGCGTCTTGGTGGCGGCGTCAAAAGAGTCCTCCTCATCGTTCTGCGTGGCGACCTCATAAGTGGCCGTTTTGCAGCGGGCGATATTCTGCCACTCCTCCTCGGCGACGGTCTTGAGAGAGGCCGTCTCGTCGGCGTTGTCGGGGCTGAATACAGGTGTCTGCGGAATCAGGTATATAGCCATATTGCCGACGATTTTACGCGGCAAAAAGGCTTTTAATTCAGTAAATGCCATGGTGCTTTATCCTTTCTGGTTTTTAGATTGTTAAGCGGTGAAAAAAGAGCTTTTTTTAGCCTCAGCCCATATCGAGCACGCAGTAAACGGTGAACTCATGCAACAGCTTGCCTTTCGTGGCGCTCAGCGTTAGCGTGTCGGCGCCGACGCGATAGCTGAGTATGCCTCCCGCCGTCTCCCACTCCGCGCCCACAAAGGCCCGGAAAAGGGCCTCGGTCAGCTCGGCGGACGGGAGCTCAGGCGCCAGCGTCGCGTTGTGCATGACGGCCACCTCTACGCTCACGCGGTAAAGCGTGTTGCCGGGGTCGCCCGGGCCCTCTTTGCGAAAACTGGGAAGGCTGGCCACCACGCAGGCGCCAAGGCCCGAATTGACAGCCTGCCCGACCAATTGCTCAAGGTCGAGCTCGCGCTCGTCATACACGGGCACCTGCTCAGCCCACGCCGCCGGGATGGCTGCGCGCAGGCGGGTAAGTACCCAGTCCACGAAATTGCGGCTTTTAGAGGTCATTGTGGCCATGTTTACCAAAGGAAGCTGTCTGCGGGTTTACGTATGAAGCCGAAGCCGCCGCCGGTGCTGGTCAGCGCTTCGTCGTCCGTGAGTGCGTATTCAGGCCGGAGCTCGCAGCTGGCAAGGGCTCGCAGCTCATTCGTGGCCGTGCCATACTCAGCCGAGCGCGTGCCGCCCTCCAGTGTATCAGCCATCCCGGGGATGGCCGAAATGACAGCATGGCGGGCGAGCACGAGCGCGGTGCGAACGCACCCGGCCGGAACCTTGCAGAGGCCCGTCATTATAGCGCGGTTCTGCGAGCAGCTATTCACGGCCACGACCACGCGGTCGCAGGCTTGAAGCAATCTCCCACCCAGCCAAGCCTCCACCGCCTCAGCCGCGCCGTCGCCAACCGAAGCCAGCACTGCCTTAGGCAGCGCTCGCAATTCGGCCTCGGTGAGCTCAGCGCGCAGCTGGGTCGTTGTTAACTCAATCAGGGTGGGAGCGCCTTCCATGAATACAGTCTCCTTTATTTGTGTTTTCCGGCTTCCGTCGAAAAAAGCTTTTTTCCCCTTGCGCGGTTTTAGCCTCGGATGCTCAGCTCAGCGCCGGTGGCGGCGAGGCGGATATTCTTCGGCACGTCCAGCGGCATGCGGCTGCGGTAAAGACCCTCGGCGGGCACCTCTACCGTCAGCGTCCAGCCCCAGCCCTCCTCAGGCTCATTGGAGCCCTCGATGGTCACGGAACCACCGCCGGTCTTTTCCACTACAAGCTGCACCTCATCAATGCTGCCAACCTCGCCGGTCTCAATAACCTCGGTGGGGCCGGTAGACACGAGAGCCATGTCAATTCGGTTATATTTTACGCTCATTTTTTTAAGCCTCCTTGTTAAGGTTTACGAGGTTTCCCGTATTGATGAAGTCAAGCGCGCTCAGGTGCTTCTTCTTAGCAAGGGCGGCGATATTCTCCTCCGTTTCGTCCACCAGCAAGGCATCCGTCACAATGATGGGAATGCCCTCGAATTCGGTCGGCGTCTCGGCATACGTCACCTGCCCGGAAGTCTTCTTCTGATAGGTGAGCTGGCGAGCGCGGCTCTTTTGCAAGTTAGCCAACGTTGCGCTATTCATGACGATATGCGTCGGCTTCTCGCCGGCCGGGAACATACGCAGGGCGTTGCTCAGGGCCTCATCGGTGAGGGGGTGAGCGGCGCTCTCGTTAATGAGGCGTGCGGCCGCCCAGATGGACTTCTGCACGAATCCCACGTGGAACGTACAATGGCGCACATAGGCCTCCATTGAGCCATCCTCGCCGTCGGCTGTGGGGCGGTTAACCTCAGCCACCTTCTGCGGGCCGAATGCGATGGTCTTGCTATTGCCGAAGAGCACGCTCATCTTGTCGGGCTTCATGTTAAGCAGCCAGACCGTGGAGCCGCCCTCAGCGCGCGTGCCCTCGGAATTCTTGTCCGGGTCGAGCGACTGAGTCATATAGTCGGCCAGCGTATTGCGCAGGCCGCGCATGCCATAGCGGGACAGCGCGTTGCCGTAAAAAAGGGCAAGCTCCAAACCGAACATTGTACCCTTCACGTGGGCGGTCATTTCCTCAGCAATGAGAGCATTGGGGCCCTCAGGGTCAGAATCGGCCAAGCCCTTGTCGATGATGATTTTCCCATCATACAAGAAGCACTCGCCGCTCTCGGTGCGGTAAGAGCTCTTGAGCGCCTCGACGCCGGCGTTATAAGGACGCGGACCAATCATAGGGATTGAAGCGCGCACTTGGTATTTGTAGTTGGTGCCTTTAAGCACCTTTACCGGCATTTTTGCGAACACCGGGGCTTGGTAAATAGTCTCTTCGACTACCTTGCGGTCCAGCGGCGTGGCGGAGCTGCCGTGGCGCTGCATGACGTCGACGAGCGTGAACGAAGTGTCAGGCATTTTTGCTTATTTCCTTTCTTGGTTGTTGTTTTTTTGTTAAAAATTCCCCCACGCGCGGCTCACATACCCGCCTCGAGCATTTCCTCAAGCGTCATGTTAGCGGCCTCGCTGGGCTGCACTTTTCCGGCCTGCACCTCATCCTCATCAGTAAGAACGAATCTGTCAGCGCGGCGCATGCCGGCGAAAATCTGCTCGGTTCCCTTCGGGTCCTGCATATACAGGCGGCGTGCGGCCTTAAGGCGTTCCTCGTCCTTGGGAGCGATGACTCCGGCATCCTGCTGGCGCTTAATGAAAGCGTCGGCGGCGTCCTCCTTGTGCTGATTCAGGGCGGCGAGGTGCTTCTCACTCTCGGCCTGCACCTGCTCCAATTTGGCGGCGCCCTCGTCAGCCTTGCCCTTTAAGGCGCTAATGGCGGAGCAAACCTCCTCCGCGCTGGCCTCAGGCGGCAAACCGAGCAAACCGGCAATTTGCGCTAATGCGTTAGTGTCCATTTGTCTTGTGGTCTCCTTTTCCGTATTGTTAATTGCCGCCTCGGGGTTCGCGCCCGCGGCGTCTTGTATATTATGCTGCCGAATGTAATTTTCTGCAAGGGCCGCGCGTGGGGGCAAAAAACGAGCTGCGACGACCTCGTCGAAGCCGTCATCCTCAGCGCCGCCATCGGTGAGCTCAGCCCGCGCGGCGACTATGCACTCGTTGCGCTCGAAGGCCGGGTCGTTAACAAGTGAGCCAACCTCCACCGTGCTTTTGCCCAGCCCGGCCACGAGCCCCGTGTCGCGCTCACAACGGAACGCCGGCGAGATGTACCCATAATCGCCGCCCTCTACCGCAGCGCGCCCGGCTGCGGTCCATTCTACCCTCAGCAGCACGCCGCGCTGGTCGTCCCACTCAAAGCCCACCGGGACCGCAGCGGCGGCGCCGGCGCGGTGGTCAAACATTATAAGCGGCCTCGCGCGTCGCCCGGCGGCGGCAGCGCTCAGGTGCTCCACCAAATCGGCCTGCAGGCGCTCAGCCGTGCTCTTGTCTACCCACACGGTGCGCTCCCCGGGGACGCCGTTCACCGTCGCCGTTATGACGCTGCGCCCCGGCGGCATATAAGGCACGGCCTCCGGTGCTCGACCTCCGTTTTCGCTCAGTTTTATGCTCAAACTCATATTGCCGCCTATTATAGACGCAAAAGCCCCCACGCAGCAATGACGCCGCGTGGGGGCAAAAAGCGTTTTTTAGTAAACATTGTGGAAGTATGGCACTTTTCCGCCATTAGAATCCCACAGCTTATTCATATATTCTTGCAGTCTTTGCGATTTCGGCTTTTCTGTAAGACGCACCCAAGCGTCATCTTCGTCCAGCGCAGGCTCGTCGGCATATTTATCGTCGTCGGCGTAGTCTTCGGATTCGATAATTTCCCACAAGCCATTATTTTTAGATATAGCGGTATAATAGCTAATTTTCCCGTTGTATTCGTCGCGCATTCCAAAATCTAAGCGTCGCGAGGTCGTCCCGTCATCATGCTTTACCGAATCGCGTGCTAATACGCGTGGCTTTCGCGCAGATACTCTGTATGGATTCTCGTATGAGCCCTTCTCGCCCGGCTTAATAGAGCCACCCCCCTCCGCCTCGGGACACCCGGGTTTGTGGCCATGCTGATTGCAGCCGCGCAGCGCGGTGATGAAAAGCTCCTCGGCTGAGCAGCCGAGCAAGGCCTGAGCTGCGGCTTCCGGGTCGTTTGCCCACGCGCGGCGGGCGGCTTGTATGGTTTCCTCGGTCATGTTTATGCGTTTGCGATTTTCTTTTTAATGCTGGCAATGCGGCGTCTGTAAGTCCTCACGCTATCCCACGCGGCAAAATTGCCCGTTGACCGGGCTGTCTCTAGAGCCTTCTTGAGACCGGCTTCATAAGCAGCGAGCTTTTCCTCGTCGGTTTTCGCTCTCCATCTTTCGGCCCATGAACCCCCTTTCTTATTGTCACCTTCCCCGTCCGCGTCCGGGCAGCCGGGCTTATGCTTGTGCTGATTGCAGCCACGCAGGGCGGTGATAAAGAGCTCCTCGGAGCTTTTACCGAGGAGCGCCATGCATGCCGCCTCCGGGTCATTTTTCCACGCCTCACGCGCGGCTTGTATAGTTTCCTCTCTCATACGCTTCTATTGTATACCGTGAGCCCCCGGCGCGCAATAAGCGCGCGTGGGGGCAATTTTTTACCATACAAAAATAACCGTCGCCGCGCGGCCGGGGCGCTTAATCCAGCAGGCTATATCATCGCACCATTCTTCGGCCACGTATTCGCTCAAGCCGAATTCAATCGCTGAGCTAAGGGCGGCCGTTTCGTCCAGCCCGTCCTCCATAACCTCGCCCAGCTCAATTTCGTTCGGCTCTATCAAACTGGTGTCAGACGTGACTTTGAGAACATTAGTCTCGGTGTCATAAGTCAGCGTCGCGTGGGGGTATTTGTAACAAAGGGAGTCACGGAAGGGCTCAAGGTCAAAGAGCGAAATCATGCGGCCGTCCTCGTTAAGCAGGTATGTTTTATTTTTGAGCATTGTCGTGGTTTTTCTATTGTTAGCGTTCGCGCTCCCTGAGCGCACGCACAGATTCGCTCTTTTGGCGTTGAAAGTCAAGCAGTTTTGTAAAAAAATCATTCTTTTTTTTACGCCCGACCCGGGTGCAAAAAAGCCCCGGCGTCAACCGGGGCTGAGGGATGAGAGGATGGCTGGGGAAGTTTAAAATTTGCCCAGCAAACGCAATTTTAACTCCTCGGCGTTTTTCGGCTCAGGCTTGCCGGGGATGCTGTAAATACCCCCCGGCAGCAAATTAAACTCGCTGTCCAGCACGACTCCAATTCTACCATGCAAACGGGGGTTATATTCATCTTCCTTTACAACGTATCCTCTTTTTATCAGCTCTTCAAATAAAAAAAGGAATTTTTCGTCGTGCTCTTTTTCTCGTTCTTTTTTGCGTTTTGTGGAGCGCGACTCAAAAATTTGCTTTGCCTCACTAAAAGTGGCGTCGCTAATTTGATTAATAAAAAAAAGCAGATAATAGCCACCATCTTCTAGCAATCCAATTCGAGCTCGATAGACCGCTCCTCCTTTTTTTATGTAGCCGGAATAATTAGGGCCATCTTTTAATAAAATCTCCGCTTTCATGCCTGCTATAGTACTGTGTTTTTTTTATTTGTCAACCACTTCCACTAAAAAATACTCGTCTTTTTCGATTATTCTTACCTTTTTATTGAATTTTTCAAGCTGCCTCTTTAGGCGGTTTGCTTCGTGAATTGCTCTTTCGCTAAAAGGAACCGCTACACTTTTTACGTCGTTAGCCGTAACCGTACCGTGTATTTGCGCTTCAAGATAACCAGCATATTTTTTTATGCTAGACTCTACAGGCTCCCCTTTATTAATGCTTTCAACCTGCATAGGCTTTAAACAGCAACCTTTCGGTTTTGTTAACAGTGACGCCGCACCCCATAATCCGTCGCCATTTAAGGAGTCGTCGCCAGTAAACGTGCATCGTTCCCTAACTGCAGGCTTGAAGGTCACGATTAAATTGCCATATTCCCAATTTCTGCCAGTTCTAATTGCATCTTTTATATCGTTTTTCAAAAAAGCATAAACGGGTCTTTTGAGAGATATCTCGTCAGAAGGTATGCTAAATGAATTAGCTTCGGCTCTTAAACGACATTCAAAATAAGTGCCCAAGTTCCACTCAGAAAACGTCCCGGGAACCTCAAAGCAAGACAAGAATCGCCCAGTTTTATCGGAAAGAATACTCTCCAAAGTGGCCGATTTGATAGCCATCATGGGTTCTGTGGTTTTTATGTAGTTAGCAAAGCGCAGCTGACCGGACGGATTTAGCTTATTTTGAGCCATTTCCATATGATTCATAAACCGTTCAGGCAATGCTTTTTTCGGGTCGTTATTTTCGGCAAAATAAGCATCTTCCCCTAAAGCCTTAAACCTAATTTCTTCTAATTTTTGGCTCGCTTCATATTGAGCCTTTCTGGCCGCTCTAATAGTGGACGATGTCGGTTCATACCCATCCATTTTTCCTGCCGCAGCTTTTGCTTTAGCTAATTCTTTTTTATATTCCGGAGTTTTAGTATAATGTACGTCGTTTTTTTCCATTGCGTCAGCATTAAGCTTTTCTAAGCGCACAGCAAGAGCCTTCTGACTTTTGGCGATTTCGTGCGCGGTCGACTTCTTCTTCATGATAGAGGAATATTGGAACGCTGCGTCGTCCGTATGCATAGAAAGGTATGTTTCCGTCCATTGCAAATGGGCAGCTTTTATAGCTTTTTCCTCAAGCGTATCATGCAGGGTTTGGATATAGTCAAGCGCGGTCTGCTGCTGCTTATTTAGCTTCTTTCCTTGCCATTCCTCCAGCACTTTGGCCAGCTCAGCCTTATGCTCGGCGCACTGCTCTAAAATAGCGTTTTTGATTGTGGCGATTTTTTCCGCTACCTTGGCCTTTTTCTCAGCCTCCTCGGCCTCCTTCTTTTTACGCTCAGCCTCCTCGGCGGCCTTTTTGGCGGCTTCTTCGGCCTCTTTCCGTTTACGTTCCTCTTCCTCCTTAGCCTTTGCCTCCGCCTCGGCCTTAGCCTTAGCGGCGGCCTCCTCTTCGGCTTTCTTAGCAGCAGCGGCTTTAGCGTCAGCCTCAGCCTTGGCCTTGGCGGCCTCAGCGGCGGCCTTTTTCTTCTCCTCCTCTGTGTCGTCGTCAGGCTCAGGGTTCACGTTTTCAGCGCCGCCTGCCATCTGCAGCGCGCTCTTTGAGCCGGCCCCGCTGCCGTTGGAGGAGTCATAAGGGCACGTGCCCACCCAACCGTGGCCATGCTGGTTGCAGCCATACGGGTTCTCGGCCTGCACTTCGTCCACGCCGGCGCGGCTGTCATCAGCCCGGCGGAAGAACCCGGCCTTTATATTGGCCTCCATGGCGCCGGCGAGCGCGTGGGTGTCAGGCCTCCACGCGCTTATTTGCTCTTTCAGCTCAGAGAGGCTTGCACCGGAGGAACGTGCCTCCGCTAGTTTTTTTTTGATTGGGGCAAGCCACGCCACGGCGGGGTCGGCTTTTTTTGCCCCCTCAGCGGCGCGTGCTGACGTCACCTCGTCGGTCTTGGCGGGTATGCCCGGGCGCTTGGCCTCAGGCCCGCCTGCGGGCGGCTGAGGGACTCTGTCGGCACCGCCGCCACCGGGAGTGGGCGTCATGCCGCCCGGCATACCCGGCATGCCGCCGGCCATGGGGTCCTCCTTTTTGAGAACCTCGTCGCCCTCAGCCGGCTGGGACAGGGCGAGGTACTCATAAGCCTCGCTCTTTTTAATCTCCATGCCGGGCACTTCCATAACCGTTTTAAGGAATTGCGCGCGCTCAATGTTAGCCACGGCCTGCGGGAGCTTGCAGCGCAGCTCCGGTATAGGCAGGCCGTCGACGCGGCCATAATTAGCCTGCACGATGGCCGGAATAAGCTGGGCATTGAGCACGTCAGCCACCTGCTCTGCCACCTTCATGACGACGTCCGCCTGCACGCCGGCGTGAACCTTTGCCTGAGCCAGCGAGCCGCCGTTGGTACTGGTGTCAGACGTGAGCGTTTGCCCAAGGATGACCTTGTGGCAGGCCTCTTCGGCTTTTTGCAGCAGCACGGCCTGAGGCAAGGAAGAAGCGCCGCCTGTGGGGTATTTCATATCGAATTCACGGCCGCCGCCCTCCTTAAGCAGCACGGTGTTCAGCACGCTCTCGTCGGTGAGGTCCGCGACGATTTGCTGACGCTCTCGCTCGTTGGCGTAACGAATAATCTGCTTGGGCATGCCGTATTTCTGAGCATACTCCATGAACCAGCCGAGGCCGAATTTGTAGGCCACGAACCAGTTTACAAGGCTGTAAAAGGTCGCGTTGTAAAGCGGGTGGTCGGGGCCGTTCGTATTGAGCGCGACGAGGTACTGATGAGGCGGGAACGGCACCCCGTCCGAGCTCATGCCATCAGGAACGAGCAGCAGGCGGTCGGGGTGACCCGCCTTAGTCTCCCACACGAGGAATTGCGGCGGCAATTGAATATAGCGCGCAGGGAAGATAAGGTCGCCGCCGTTCTCCCACACGATTTGGTGCACGTTAAAGCCGCGATAGCGCGCGTGACAAAGCGCCCCGAGCAGCTGGCTGAATGAGTGCCCCACCGAGCCGGGCGCGGCCGCTGAGCGGCGCCACAGGGCGTCCTCCACGCATTTCGCCACTTCCTTTGCCATGGGCTCAGGCTCCGCGCCGTCTTGCACCTTCGGGTTAACCGTCCATGTTAAGGAGCGCACCGCGTCCTCGATATCAGTCACGTCTTTCTGGAGGCAATCCCATTCATGATACATTGTTGCATAGAGGCGGTCGACCTCGCGCAGGAGGCCACTCCAGTTGCTCCTTTTCAGCTCACGCAATACCGCCGGCGAGAAGTTTTCCAGCAGGGCGTTTTCGTATTTTTGCAGCGCGTCCACCTTAATCATTGGCTCGGTTCTTTTTTTTGTCTTTTTTGCGTTAATGGAGGAGGGGCAGCGCGTCACGCACGCCCACGGAAATTGCTCGGGCTATAGCGCCGGTGCCGTTTTTCAGCATATCGGCGTCCTCTCGGTTGGTCACGAAGCCGCATTCTACCAGCACCGCCGGGCAGCGAGTGTTGTTAAGGACGTAAAGGCCGCCCTTTTTTACCGTTTTATTGGCGCGACCGGGCATCAGCGGACAGAGATGCTTAGCTATTTGCTCGGCAAGCATCTTACCTTTGGCCGACGTGTAAATGACATGCGCGCCCTTAGCTGACGCGTTAGCGTGCGCGTCGCAGTGCAGGCTCACGCTGATGTCGAACCCTCCCTTGTTGATAGCCTCGGCGGTTTTCACGAGGTCGGCGCCGTTGCTGAGGCCGGGAAAATCTACCACGTCGGCAATAATACCGGCGGCGCCCAGCTCGTGCATAAGCTGCGCGGCGATTTTTACGCAAACTTCATGCTCCTGCAGGCCGTTGCCGGCCGAGCCTGTACCACGTGCGTGGCCAATGTCTATCGCCACTCGGCTTTTCTCTTTATACGTCATTTCCTTGTGTGCTCCTTTCGGTTTGTTGTGTGAAAATCGGCCGCCTCGGAGGCGTCCTCGTCCTCATGATTAAGGCGCTCCTCGCCGGCCTCCCGTAGCAGGTTATTCGCGGCGTTAGCCAGCTGGCAATTCGCGCACTTTTTGCCGAGCTCGCGGCTGAGCTCGTGGTTTTCTTTGCGCAATTCACGAAGCTCCTCGGTGAACGCTTTTTTGTCTTTATCGCGCTCTTTGGTCTTATGGAGGACCAACCACACCAGCAGGCCGGTCCCGCTCAAAGTGCCGACGGCTTGCAGCAGGCTTTCGGCCTGCCCTATTTCCAACGCGGCCATTATAGAGCCGGTCCAGCATGCGATGTGGTTGGTCATTTGCTCCGATATCGGTTAATCTTGCATTTTTAGTTTTTCCTCAAGGCTGCGTTTGAGCTCATACATGCGCTCCACGCTGATGCCGGCCTTGGCCGCCAGCTTAGATTCCGAGCTCTCGCCGGCCTCGACTATTACCAGTTTGCGTTCTTCGGGCGTTAAACCGGTAAAGCGGGCCTCGACGCGGCGAGCAACCTCTCCTGATGGGGCGTCGCGTAGCTCGTCTAATACCTTTTTGAACGCGCGGTGCCGGGCGTATTCAGCGTCGCCTCTGGCGCCATATCCAGCGCCCTGCATGCCGGCTGGGTAATACCCCTGCGTGGCCAGCGTGTCGTTCATTTTGTCGCGGCATACGCGGAGCACGGCCTCAGCAAAGTCCTCGCTCCAAAGCAGCTGCTGCATGGCGTGAGGCAAGCCCGCGCCCGGCGCGCCGTATTCGTGGCCCCCACCGCCTCCGGGCCAGCTATGGCCAGCGCGGGTCATTCCATACGGCTCGCGGCCGCCGTAACCATAAGGGTGCGAGGGCATGCCTCCGTGGGGCTCATGCCCGCCGGGGTGTCTATAATACTCACTCATTTCTGCGTGTGTCATTTTTGTTTTTTATCCTTCCGGTTTACCCCGCCCGGCGCTCTCTCCTTAACACCGGACGGGGCTCCCCAGTCGCATTCCTATTACCTTATGCCTTCTCCCTTATGCTGCCGCCGTCGTTGTAGTCGGCGGGAACAAAATCTCACTTATGCGGTTACCAAAGGCGTCCGTCACTGCGCGTGTCAGGCCGTCCAAGCAGGGGTTGCCGCAGCAGCCAGCCACCGGTGCCGGCACGTAACCATATCGGGGCGTCTGCGGCGCACACTGGGCCTGAATGGCGGCCAAGAGCTGCGCGGTCTGATTCTGGTTGTCGATTCGGGCCTTAAGCTCAGCCTTCTGCTCCTGCAGGGCGTTAATTTTCTCCTGCAAGGCGGCCTTTTCGGCGGCGTCGAGCTTGGCCATGAGGCGCCCCTCGCTGGCGCTGATAGCGCCGAGGATTTCGCACTTGTCGGCCGCGGCCTGATATTTACCCTCGCAGCAGCAGCGGGCTTGCTCGGCGCGCATATCGTTAAGCAGCGCGGTCGTGGCGTTGTACATATTCATCCCCTGCAAGGTTTGGGCTGTGAATTGCTGAGCCACGTTGTTGAACGCCTCGCAGAGGTGCGTATTCAGGGCCGAGAAGCCGGCGGCCTGAGCGTCCTTTACACCCTCGAGCTTCACGCCGTTGGCCGTGGCAATGCCTGCGATAGCGTCAATCCCGGTGGCAATGCTGGCCACGCGGTCAGCAACCTGCTGCTGGCCCACGTATGCGGCCGCCTCCGCGGCTATATTGCCCCCCATAGCGTTCAGCCCGCAGGCGGGTGACATGCCGGGCATCATGCCGGGGAAGCCCCCGCGCATACCGCCCCAGCCGCCGCCCCAGCCGCCAAAGCCGAAGAGCGAGAAGAAGAAGAGCATCATCAGCGCTTCAAATCCGAACGCCCCACCCCAGCCGTTGGAGTTGCCGTTACCAAAGCCCCCATTGCCCGCCATAAACGGGAAGATAAAGGGCATACTAAAGCCACCGCCGTTGCAGCAGCCACCGCCGTTTTCTGTATAACTCATGTGTTCGAGTCCTTTCTAGTTGTAGTTGTGTTTTTGGTATTCACCGGCGCACCAGCGCCGGGAAAGTTTCCGTGGCTCAGTCCCTGCCGCATGTAGTCGTCCGCCTGCGCTTTCGCGGCGGGGTTTGCGGCCTCAAAGGCATCATAGCGCTCTTTCATCCGGGCGCAGAATGCCTCGTCCTTCGGGTTATAAGCCTTCTTGAATTCGTCCGTCGTCATGCCGGTTACAGCCTTAAACTGCTCCGGGAAGAAGCGTCCAAATACAAGCAGCATTGTACTAGCGAGTCCATTCATAGTCGTTTCAGTTTTCCTTTCTGAGTTTGGTAGTTGTGAGGAAAATTTACTTCACTCCGGTGGTCTCCACCGGGAATACGTGCGCTCCGTATTCGATAGCGCCGTCGGCCGTCTGGCTGTAACGTACGGTGCACGAGGCCGTAAAATACGCCACAGCGGCCGCAATAATAGCGGCTGCGGCCCATGCCCAGCGGCGCCACCCGGAAGCCGCCTTGGCGGCACTGCCGGCCTTATTCGCCACCCTTGCCGCACCTGAATGCAGGTCGGCCTTAATCTGTGCTTTTTGCTCTTCCGTCATAGTCTTAATATAAAATAAGCTCTAACGCCTTGCTCGCTGCTGCCATCCAGGCGCGCGCTTGCTTTGCTTTCGCGGCGTCCGCGAAAAACTCCTTTGCAGTGGGCAGCGGGCGCCCGTCATAGGCTTTCCCGCCCACCTGGGCGCAGTACTCGTCATAAAGAGCCATCGCGAGCTTTTTCATGGTCGAGTACGGTGCATTTTGTGCTTGCTCTTTTGTTATCATGACACTTGATTTGTTAAAAATTCCTGCTCCGCTTCGGGGTCTGTCCAAGCTTGAAGCTCCCAATATGCCACCGCCGCCTCGGTGGAGCGGTAAAGCTCATAGCCGTGCTGGTCTGGCGTGCTGCCGTCAGGCGTCACCATGTCGGCGCACCAATCAACGCTCCAGCGCACGCCGCCCGCGTCAACATAGCCGCCTTGCTCATCCTGCACTCGGCGCACCCATACACGGCGCATGCCGAACGTGGCGGCCGCCGCTTCGGCTTCGGGCGTGTAGGTCTGAATGGTCAGCGTCCAGCCCTTCGCGCGTGCCGTCTCCAGCGACTCAGTAACTGCGGCCTCTTGCTCGTAACCCGTCGGCAAGCTGATAGTCAGCAATCCACCGCCCTCGGGCAGGTGCGCGCCCAGCTTGCGAGCCTGTGTGAGCGTGAAGCCTGTCACAAAATCCGCGCCTGTTTGGTAATTGTAAAACGGCGTTTTGCTTTGCTTGTCAAAAAAACACGGCTTTCCTGTCGCATCTATGGCGGTCACAATGTCAAAAAGCGTATTATTTAATTTTAATTTGGCGCTCCATATCTTCGCGTGGCAAAAAAATGAAGGGCTGCCGTTGGGGGTGTAAATTAACCCACACAGCATCCAGCCGTTTTGTTTTTGGAACGCATACGTAATTAAGGGGCTGGTAACTGTATTCAAGGCTGTAATTTTTTCCCGGCGCCCCTCATTCGTCCACTCCATCGAATAAGTTACTACGCGTCTTGCAACGGCAGACCCCGCCGAGGAACGCGGGTTATTAATCATGAAGTTGCCGCCTTCGCTCACCTCAATCCATGCGCTATTTGAGTACCCCATAAGCTGTCGTTGTCCTGTCGCTGTAAATTGAGCGTCCATCTCAAACTCAATGTTTGACAAATTGTCCGCAAACGGCACAAGCGCGCACTGCGTCCCAGTACTCTCCAAAAACTCAGCCCGCAAATACCCAGCGGGCAACTCACTTTTCACGCCGCCCCCGAGCAGGCGAAGCGCGGAGGCGGCGCGGTTAAAAGTTAACGTGACGCGGGCGGCATCGTCGTCCACGCTGAGCTGAGCCCCAGTGGCGACAAAAGACTTCTGCTCGCCGGCCTCGACGGAGCCGAGCTGCAGGCCGGTTTCATCGGTCACGGTGCAGCCGCTCGGGCTCGTCACTGTGTAGATTTTGCCAGCAATGGTGTTGTGTGATTTCATGCTCGCTATTATGCGCGGGCCGCGGCGAAAAAGCAAGCGGCCCGCGTGGGGGAAAAAAGAGCGCGCGACTTATACGAGGAAGCCGGCCCCACGGCCCCCAGCGGCGGCTGAGCGGCGCGTGGGGGGCGGGTCATCCGCATAGGCCATGAAGCGGCCGGACCACCACGCCATGACGAGCGCGTCGGCGCGGTCAGGCGACGGGAGGCCGCGGTCCTTCATGTCTTGCTTGCTTTCGCATTTGAGTTTGCCGCGGTCATTCCATTCTAAGTAACGGTTGCAAAGCTGGTCGACCGTATCTTCCTCGAGCCCGTCCGGGAAGCAAATCTCCCCGCGCTCAAGGCTCTGCCGGAAATAATGCCACGCTTGTATATTCAGGTTCACATAATGGTCGTCCTCCACCTGCTGGCCGCCGTTAAATTCTCTGAAATAGAAGTCCTGATAATGCTTAGCGGCCTGCATGATGCCGACGCCGAGGCCGCACACGTCGCCCCAGCACTGGCCCTCGTCTATGCCGCGCAGGCGGCATTCCGCCACCACGCGCTGGGCGGCCTTCACGGTGTCACGCTCGCGGTCTCGCCAGAGAATGCGCAGCATGTTGCCGTGGCGCTCAGCAAGGACGGTTTCGTCGCCACCGGCGGCCCAGTCGACGGCCGCGTAACGCTCGCCGGGCCGGGGCTCAGGCTTGTGCATGAGTGCCTGCTCGACCAAATAGCGAGGTATAATCATCGCATCGTCGCCTTCCGTAAATTCCCCCATAATCATACTGCGGAAAATGGGGTTGCGCTCGGGCTCGGGGCCGTATAACTTGCGGGCGAGCTCTATCTTCCACGCGGGTATGTGGGGGCAATCATACGCGTCCACGTGGACGCCGTGGTATAATTTGCGGGTCTTGCGGAATGAGTTGTAAAACGAGCCGTTGGGGCCGCCGGGTGATGACGTGAGAATGTAAAACGTCGGCGTGCAGCGGCTCAGGGCCTCGAATATGGGCTCGGGCACGCTCTTGGCCTCGTCTACCATGAGCATGACGGGGCGCTCCGGGAGGTGCTCGTGGTGACCCTCAGCGCGGCCGGGATGGTTGGTGGAGTATGCGCGAATGAAGCCTCCCTGCGGCGTGCTGATTTTATCTTTGCCCCACTTCCAGCCCGGGAATTTCTCGCGGTGCATTTCAAGGTTGGGCCATAGCTGGGTTGTGAGCTGATTCCACGAGCCTGATGTCACCATCGCTATGCCGCGCGGGTGCTCATACAGGAACCATAACAGCAGGACGACGTTAACACAGGCCGTCTTACCTGAGCCGTTAGCCGCCACGAGGCTCATGCGGCGTTTACCGTTCACTGCGAACCACAGCGCCTCATCTTGCCAAGGGTACAGGCGGAGGCCTAATTTCAGCTCTGCGAATTCGATGGGCGTCATTGCTATTAGTTTGCGGTTGGTATTTTATCGGCTAATATCGGCTAATTTGCGGCTAAATTAGCCGATGGCGTCACGCTGAGCGTCGCCGTCGGCAGCAGCCTCGGCCATTTCGGCCTCCAGCTTGAGCTGTAGCGCGGCCTGCCGGGCGGCTATAGCCTCACAGGCGCGCGCCATGTCGTCGGCGCTTATAGCGCCACCTGTGGCGCCATCAGGCAGGCTGGCTGAATCCCGGTTTTGAACCTCCACGCAGGCTCGGTCGCCGTATATCTTCGGCAGCATCTTTCCCAGCTGCCATTTCCGTGTATCGACCCGGAGGCGGATGGCGGCTATACGCGCCTGCCCGCACTCAGGGTCGAGGGCGGCGCGGTCAGCCTCCTCCAGCGCGTCGTCGAGCTCGTCGGCATAACCTTGCCATTTTAACTCGCAAGCGCGCGCGTATTGGTCAGCGAATGACGGCCAGCGCTCCCTCCATAGGAGGACGGTTGCGCGGTTAAGCCCCTCCGCTTTAGCGGCTGAGCGGAGAGAGGCTCCATTAGCGACGGCTCGGCAAATACGGTCGGCTCGCGCTTTTGAGTATTGCGAGCGGGAGGAGGCTGAGTTTTCCACGACCTCCGCGTCGACAACCTCAAGGCTGGAGGACGCCGCTTTGAGGCGGCGCTCTTTGAGCTCAGCCTCGGCTTTGACGGCGCGTGCCTTAGCTTCGGCCGTATCGCGAGTTTGAACGAGGTGTCGGCTAATAGCCACGAGTGAGCGCGCGGTGTCATATAGGCCGTTCTGTGCGCTAATGACGCCCTTTCGGGTGAGCGCACGCACGTCCGCCTCGCTCATACCAATAAGCGAGGCGAGGTTTTTAGCGTCAACTCCGCCTGTTTTGTTGGCCTCAGCCGCCATGCGTTAGCTGTATGCTCGTGCTTTACTCCTCAGCCGTCACCTCCGGCAGGTCGTACTCAAGCCTCTCGCCCTCAGCGGTCACGCGGTAACATTCCTGCTCGGGGTACGCTTCATGGAAGCGGCGCGCTATATTGTCACAATACCGCGGGTTTAATTCGACGAGGCGCGCCACGCGGTTGGCTTGCTCGCAGGCTATAGCCGTCGTGCCTGAGCCACCGAAGGGGTCGAGCACTATTTGCTCGGGGGCTGAGGAATTGCGAACGAGGTACTCAAAAAGAGCCACCGGCTTCATGGTTCCGTGCAGCTTGGACGCGTTCGTGGTGTCCATATCGATGACGGTAGTCTGGCAGCGGTCAGAATGCCAACTGTGAGAGGCGCCGGGCTTCCAGCCGTAAAGGCACGGTTCATGCTTCCACTGGTAGTCCTGCCGGCCTAAAATCATACGATTCTTGTTCCAAATAAGCGTCTGCTTGAGTAAACCTCCGGCGTCTTTTAACGCTTTGCGGAAATTGAGTCCCTCTGAGTCGGCGTGCCAAATATAGAACGCGGCGCCGGGCTTAAGCGTGGCGATGGATGCGGCATAGAACTCAGCAAGGAAGGTGTAAAACTCCTCATCGCTGAGGTTGTCATTGGCTATGTCGTCGAGCACGCGGTCCCAGCCATCGTATGCTGAGGCGTGGCGCTGCTTCTCGCCGTAATTGACATTATAAGGCGGGTCGGTCACCATCAGGTCGGGGTTCTCGCCCTGCAGAAGCGCCTCGTAGGTACTCGGCAGGGTGCTGTCGCCGCAAATGACACGGTGGCGGCCTAAATACCAGACGTCGCCCTTAAGTGTGACGGGGGCGCCTTGAGCCTCAGCCGGGATGTCGTCGGGGTCGCCTTGAGCCTCCGAGCCGGCGTTCATGCTCTCAAGGCCTGCCCTAAGCTCAGCCCACTCGTCCTCAGTGAAGCCGGCGAGCGGCAACGCGGCGGGGTCTTCTATTTGAAGCTGCTGGAGGGCTGCGTTAAGGGCCTCGCTGTCAATTTCTGCCAGCTCAGCAATACGGTTGTCGGCCAGCATATCGGCCAGCTCGGCGGCCTCGTTCTCATAGTGCTGCACTTCCACCGGCACCTCAGCGAAGCCGGCGAGCTTTGCGGCCTGATATCGTCCGTGCCCTTTGATGATGTAACCAGAGCGGTCGGAAACAGTGATGGGTTGGCGCCAGCCATTTCCCTTTATCACCTCAGCCAGCCTCTCGAGCTGGTTTTTCGGGTGGGTATTAGGGTTCTGGGGGTGCTCCACCAGAGTGATGGTCGGCCGCATTTCCGTGAAGCGGCAAAATACAGTGGGCGGAGATTCGGTTTTAGTCATATTCGAACTGGATTTCAAGGTTCTCGTTAAGCCACGCGTCGAAGGTTTCGTTGGTTAGGGCGCCCAACGGGGTGCCCTCTTCCGGCTGAATTTGCAGGACGGCTTCCTCTTTGTCGAACGCGACGGTGAAGCCTTGCTCTTCGGCGCATCGGTTAATAATACGCTCGACCGCAACGGCGTCCAGAGCGCGGGTCCCAGCCGTCCCCATTTGCTGGAGGACGTTGGGGAGGTTCCACTCAGCAAGGGCCGGTGGAATCGTTAATTGCTCGCCGGGGCTGAGGAGCCCGAGCGCTTCGCATTCCTCACGCGAGACGGGCGAGGTGTAACAGAAGGAGTTATATCCCCATGGGCCGTATGGATTGCCGAACCCACCGATTTCCGGGCGGTTTCGGTCGAGCCAAAACTCGATGTCGGTTTTGAGGCGAACGGCCCCTTCGTGGTCGACGTGGTCTTGGCGTTTTTGGTCTTCTTTTGCCCCCTCCTGACGCTCGAAGCGCCAGCCGGGGTACATTGTTAGGTCATACGGGGCAAAGGCCTCGCAGAACTGAGCATACCCATGCGCCAACTCATTATGTGTTCGGAATATGAGTCTTAAGCGGTTGTAGTCATTCAGCGTGTCAATGGACTCGCTGAATTGGTCCCCTGCGTCCGCTGGGGGGTACGCTCTGAGGGCGTCGAGCGCGTTTTCGGCCTCGTATACGAACTCGGCGGTGCTCCAGCCCTCCTCTATACCTTTTGCGACCAGCTCGCGAACGGCGGCCAGTACGCGCTCATCTTCAACGCATGCAGAGAAAAATGACACGTTCCGGACCGAGGGCGCCACGTCCGCCCACGCAGCGCTGTCGCGGGCGGAAGGATACAGGCTAAGGCCTTGCACAATGGCTTCTGGTGCGGGGGACGGCATTTTTTTTCTTTTCGTTGCGTCGTTATGTAAATTTTAGCCTTTTTCGTCTAGTTTTTCAAGGACTTTGCGTGGGGGCAAAATTGCGAAAAAATCCGCTTGTTTTTCTTGCTTGTGAGTGAGCCGGAAGCCCCACGCGTGGATAAAATTGATGACGGAGCGCGCGGCGACGGTGGCCTCGGTGAGCGAGTACGTGCCGAGGCTTATTTCAACGCGGCGCGGTTTCATATAAGGCTGCTCTTGTACGAGGACTCGGAGGCAGTATACGCCCACGTCGGCCAATTTGCGAGGTTTCCTCCGGAGCATACGGCGGATGTCGGCGTCCGAGTATAATTCTTTTCTTCGGCTCATCTGCGGCTCTTCCCTTCCAGCTTTATGAGTTGCGCGGTGCCGCGGAGGCGGTCGACTATGGCGTGCGCTGTGGTGTCGTCGGCGTAACCTGACGCGTCGGCTCGCGGCGTGAGGCGGCGCACGAGGTCGGCTGAGCCATAGTTGGTCGTAATAATGAGCGGCAGGCGCGCGTCATAGCGGGCGTTAATGATTGCAAAAAGCTGTTCAAGCGCCCACTCGGTTGGTCGCTCTTTGCCGAGGTCGTCGAGCACGAGGACGCGGGGCTTAATAAAGCTGGCGATGACATCGGCCTCTTTGAGTTTGCGGTCGTCAAAGGCGGCGCGAATGGCCCGGAGGACGTCGCTGACGTTCCTCCAGAGGAGCCGGTGCCCACGGCGAATGAGGTCGCAGCACAAGCATGAAGCTAAAAAGGTTTTGCCCGTCCCCACGTCTCCGGCGATATAGAGTGAGCGAGGCGTCGTTTTTGTGGCCATACCCATACCGAAGGCCACGGCTCGCTCATAGGCTTCAACGCGGCACGGGTGGTCTTGGGTCCAGCGCGAGAGGCCGCGCTCAGAGAGCCAGTTTTCGGGTATTCCTGCCGCTTTGGCGCGTTTGGTTGCGGCGGCTTGTGCTTCTTTTGCCTTTCTTTTGCATTCTTTGGCCGCTTCTGCGGCCTTTGCGTCGGCTTGGGTACGTTTTGCTGCCGGGCAATCGCAAGCGCGTTTTAGGCCTATTGTGGCGCGATAGCGTTTGTCGGTGGGGTCGAGGGCGACAAATTCGCCCACGACGGTAAGCAGGCGTTGCCCGCAGTGAGGGCACGTGGTGGTAAGCTGAGCCAGTACGTCGGCGGCGGTGGAGGGGGAGGAGGTCATAAGGGGGGGGATTAGAGGTCGTAATTTTTCGGGAGCTCGGAGCGGTAGGCCACCGGCTGCTGGGCTTTGCGTGCGGCTATGGAGGCCGCGGCTGAGCGCTGCTGCCACCCGCGGCAGTATTTTCGGGCGAGGGCCTGCCAGTCGAAAACGGGGGCACCGTTGCGGCCCGTCCAGCCGGCCGCTTCCATTTCGTCAAAGAATCCAGCCGCGCAATTCGTTAGCTCCTCGCCTGTGAGGGAGCAGAGCCCATAGCCGGCCATGAAGTCACGAACCTCGTCGGCTGAGCTTGGGGTGGGCTTCCCGGCGCGTGCCTTTTTCGGCTCGTCCGCGCTTAGAACCACGGTGGTATTAGAAGGCACTTTTCTTTCTTCCTTTATTCTATTCTCTTCTATTCTATTCTGGTCGCTTTTTAGCGTTACATTTGTAACGCTTGAACCGTTACATGATGTAACGGTTTTAGCGTTACATTTGCTTGTTTTTTGCTCTTGTAACGCTTTTGGCGTTACATCTGTAACGCTTGAACCGTTACAGGGGTGTAACGCTTGAACCGTTACAGGTGTAACGCTTGAACCGTTACGCTTGCCGCGGTGGCGGGCGACGCGCTGTGCGTCTATCGCGCGTTTTTTTGCCGAATCCCCGCAATGCTTGCCGAATTCGTAGGCCCTCAAGCAACCATCGCTGTCGACGAATGCCCAGCCTATATTACAAATGGCTTCGGCGGCCCCGGGGTAACCTAGCTCGTCGTTCACGTCTTCGGGTGGCATGTGAGTCTCGCCTTCGGTGCTCTGCTCATCTAGCCAGCAGAGCCATGTCACGGCGACGCCCAATGCGGTGTGCCGGCTGCATTGCAGCTCGCGCATCAGCGCGCGGATTTTAGCCGAGCGCACGAGGGCGTGGCGGATTTTTAACCAGTCAGCCATGGCGCCTCTCCTTTCCGGGTGCGGGCAGGAATGACAAGAAGCCGGCGATAGTATCTCGCCCGGTCATGGTGAGTTTCCACTCAGCCTCGAAGGCCTCGTCGCCGGGGGCGACCAGCATGCTATTGTACAGGCGCTTCAAAGCTAAGGTTACTGTGCCCTGAGGGACGCCGTAAAAGCGTGCTATATCGGCGGCCGTGGGCAACCCGGCAGCCAGCGCGAAAAGGCACTGCGTTTCGATTCGTGAGAACGGGGCCTTCATGAGCGCGCGCTCGAGGCGGACTATCAAATCAATTGCTTTCATTTTTTGTTTGTTTTTGGGGGTTGTGAGGGTGGGTGAGGAGAGGCTTGTAAGCCGGGCAGCCGGGCTCTTTAAGCCGCACCGGCTGCAAGTTATTCATGCAAATATGCACTTGCTCGTCGGCTATGTATTCGCAGAGCCGGCAGGTCGCGCAGATTTGCGGGTTGTGCCAATAATAGAGGTCGTTCATTGCTCCGTCTCCTTCCTTTGGTATTTCGTGCAGGCTTTTCGCCCGGCGTAAAGGCTATTGCCGTATGCCTCGCAGCTGAGGCCGCGCCCCACTACTATGCAGTTTGAGCACGACCAGCAAAGGGCGCCTTCTTGGAGGCTTATTTTAACCTCTGCCTTTTTCGCGGCGCGCTCAGCAGCGAGCGCAATTATTGCAGCTCTGTTGTAATAGACCTTCTTGTGAGCACCCCATGAACGACCTCCGGCGTCGTTGGGATGAAAATACACAAGCTGCTCTATACCGAGCTGCTTGGTCAGCTGTGACACGCGGGCGATAGAGAGCTCCAGCATTTTGGCGGCCTCCGTGAGGGAGCACCACGTTTCGGGGTCGGGGTCCGGCTCCGCTGAGGTTTTGCGTATTTTGCCCCTTGTCGTGTATTTTTCCGGCTCGGCGTAATAGCGCGAGTGATAACGTTCCGTGGCGGGCTTTTGTCGGCGTTTTGTGGCGGGTTTCGCTTTAGCCGGGCGCTTAGCCTTAGACTTAGTTTCAGCCGGGAAAATAACGCCGGGGATGGCCGCCCAGCGGGCTTGCAGGCGTTTGCTCATTGCTGCTCCTTTCGTTTGAAAGTGATGATAGCACGCTTACCATCGAAATCGGTATGGTACTCCAACCAGCCTTGCTCTTCATATTTCTCCACCGTGGCCCAGTATTTTGAAATATGAACCCGGGCGGTGTAATAATTTGGCGCAAGAAAATCGTTCCAAGGGTCAGCCATTTTCACGCTCCTTTCTATCCTGCGCTGCCATAGTAAAAGCTCGGTTAATGCTAGAGTCCAGCTCGTTTAGGCGGTCTCGCTCCGCTCTGGCTTTCCTCTCGCTGCTGAATATCAACCTGCGGTCAACTACTACATAAGTGTGTTGCCCGTCATCGCCTCGCAAGAAAAGAGTGATATAGCGCGCGTTCATTATTCCATCTCCTTTCTATACAGCTCGTTCAGGCGGTCGCATTCAGCTTGAGCTGCGGCTTTAGCCTCCTCTTTTTTGTAGAAATCATCCGGGCCATAGCCGTAAGACGCGACGAAAAACGCCCCTTTTTTCACGTAAAACTCCTGCTCATCCTCATCGCCATCCACTCGGAAATATCCCTCCATCGGGGTGATAAGTTTAAAGAATGCTGCATGCACTAAGAAAGTATATGGGCTATCTGGGTCTTTTACCTCCATTTGAGCTGTGAGCGGGTCTTCAGCTTCTGCCACTTCATAATGCCTGCTAGACCTGTCTTCCCATACATGGGAACACCAACGTCCGTTCACTGCGCACGGCTCTACAATATCCCCCTTGCGGAACTTCCTGCACGGGTCGTGCTTCGGGGTGGGTTCGCATTCTAAGTGCTCTACACACTCCCGGTGAAAGTACTCTAAGACGCGTTCGTTGCGTCTTCCTAGAAAATTAACATATAAAAAATCTTCCGTTTTAGAAGCAACGACCCCTTTTATCAGAACCGTGTCGTCTTTTTTTATTTTGTCAAAAGCCATGCTTTTTACTCCTTCCCTGTTAAAATTAGGCGAATTACTCGCTTGCAGTGTTTGGTGATTTCCTCGACGGCGACCTTAAGGACCTCCGGCGCGCGCGTGTCAGTCTCCGCGTGTATGCAGTAGTTGGCGCCGGCCGGGTTTACGCCGTCGGGCTCAATGACAACGACAAACGCCCCTCGGCCTTTCCGCTTAGAGATGACGTTAATGCAGGCGTTTTCTGTTTCTCTTTCTAGCTTGTTCATTTTGTATTATTCTCCTCCCATTTTATAGGCCAGCATGCTGGCGGTTGCTATGAGGTCACGCACTTTATCAAGCGCGTTCGCGTGGTCACAAAGGACGTTGCCGAGGCTGAACTCAGCGTCGAACGCCCGGAAAGCCTCATATACACGCCCCAGCGGGGCTTCGTATACGTCGCGCAGGCTGCGAGGCTCTTCTTCGTGCTTCATTCGGCGCGAAATCGCGACGGAGAGATAAGCCAGTTTTGTCGCAAGCTCTATATATTCCGGGTCGCGTTTGCCTTCGGGCTTGTCGCCCTCAAGCGGGTATTCGTTAACAATGACGGTTGTCATGGCCTCCCGCATGCGCACCAGCTTAAGCGTCGGCATGGCCGCGACGGATTTGCACCAGCTTTCGCTCAGAATCTTCTTTTTCTTTTTGCGGCCGCGGGCGGAGGCCTGCGTGTCTATGCCGAGCATTTCTTTAGCCTTCATATCCATCTCCTCCCCAGCCGTTATAATTTTCGTCGTCGTACCAGCGGGTGCTGGGCCGGGTTGCGTATGGAGCGGGCGCGCCCATGCGGTCCTCAAGCGAGCGAATTTCGTCCTCTTTATGTGAGGCCGGGCGGGGGCGCTGGCGGTCATTGACAGCATTCCAGCGCTCGACCGCGGTCGGCGCGGCACCGGGCTGGACGTATATAGAGAGGCCGCACTTCGGGCAGGCCACCTTGTCATGGGTGAGCCCGTCCAGCATTACCCGGCTGGTGGACGGGTAAAGGCCGCACTTCCGGCACGGCACGGGGCTCAGTTTTTTATTGTTCGTCGTTGTCATCGTTAGCGGATAAGATAATAAGGGTTGCAAGCAGAATCGCGCCGGCTATGAGCGCGCAGAAGATAGAGGACAAAATGGTTAACATTGCGTGGTGGAGGTAAATGTGAGTGTGAGCGTCCCGGCGTCTTTGCCGAGGCTATGAATGCGGCGGACGCGGCCAAGCTCAAGCTCGCGGTCGTCGCAACCGAAGGCCCGGCAGCAGCCGTCAATAAGGGGCTTTAAGCGGGCGACGACGTTATCGAGGTCGGGCTTTATGCCTTTATATACCCAGTCGCAGCTAACAACGACCGGAATAAATGCCATTTGCGGAGCCGAACGCATTAGCTCTTTAATAGCCGCTAAATAAGCGGCCTCGCGGGTGGCCTTTTTCAAGGCCACCTTTTTGAGGTTTTGCACCATGGCCGCGCGGGCCTTGAACGGGACGGAGCCGTTCGGGCTGATTGCGCGGTCGGGGTGCGGGAATGTGAGTCGGAGCGTTGTCATGAGTCAGCAAAAAGGGCTTTGAAGTCAAGCTCGGGCTCGTTCGTCAGGTCGTCAGCCATAGAGGCCTCCCGGCGCGTGTCGAGGCGCTTTTTGGCCTCGCGGTCGTTATTTTCGCGAACGAGCTCCACGTATCCCTCGCCGTCGCGCACGGCTGCGTTCCATCGCCTCAGTAATGAGGCCTCGCTCTCGTATTTACGGGCGGCCATCTGGAAGGAGCAACTAATACACCAAACGCGGGTGGGCGACCATGATGTCAGGCGGCCGCAGCGCGGGCACGGGGCGGGCAATTCTTCCAGCTTCATGCGTCGGCCTCCTTTCGGTTCTGCTTGGCGGTTTCAATGGCTTTTGTCATAGATTCTAACGCCTCGGCTAACTTCTCAAGGTATGCTTTTTCGCGTTCGCTTTGCAAATACTCAAGCAGCTTTTCCCCATTGTCGCCATATTTAAACGACAGCATCGGACCGGGTTTGTCCCCTTTAATAAATAGCGCAAACTCTCCCTTGCTGATTTGAAAAGAAAAACCGTCAAATTCCTCTTTTGTGAAAAAGAAACTCAATCCGTCAACCCATTCGATTTGCTCGAGTACAGTTGCTGTATAAATCGGCAGAATGAAGTCATCTGCTTTCCTCTTGTTTTTTGTAAATGTAATCATACCTCGGCCTCCTTTCCTAAGCGTTTGTATTCCCAGCTGGACGGTTGGTAGTTAATCGGCTCGAGCATGGCGTCGCCCCAGTCATTCGTCTTCCAGCAGTCAGCGTACCGGCGGACGAGGCGCTGGTATTCGGGCCTGTAAAGGTCGAGCACGTCATTTGTCATGCGGAGCTCTCGGCTCATATAGGGCGGGACCGTGCTAACGTAAAGGAACACGAAACCGTCACGAGGCTTTGCTTCACCTGAGCAAAGATGCCAAAGGTCAGTGTACAAAGAGCCCTGCAGCCCGTAATGGTAGTCCTCTGTGGTATAAGAAATTTTTATTGCCGAACTGATATCTACGCTGGTTGATTTTACGTCAACCAGCGCGCCGGCCGTCGGGCATACGTCCAGCATGCCAGTTATAATCACCGGGGTGGCGAGGCGCTGGCCGCCGAGCTCGGTGAGGTATACCCACATGCCAATTTGTGACTGGTACGTTTTACCCTGCCGGAGGCCGAGAAACTCAAGGTGCAGCTCAGCCTGAGCGGCTATGGCTTTGCCCTTAGCGAGCATCTCCTCGCTGATGACGTGCACGCCGTCCTCCTCTTTAGCCAGCCACTCAGCGCGCTGGGCGGGGTCCTGTCGGCCGTCCGCGTAGGGGGAGCCGTCTTTTTTGAGCTGCACGCGCACCGGCTCGCAGAGGTATTGCTCCGCAAAAAGGTGCGGGGTCAGCGTGAGGCAATCAACCAGTGAGCCCAGCGCGAGCGATTCTGACGTTTTACGGACGCCATTTTCCTGCTCCCATTTGAATTTGTAGGGGTTGGCGCCAAAGTCGGCGAGGGTGGATTTGCTGACTACCGGGCAGCCGAGCTCAGCTTCAAGCATGGGTTTCCAGCAGTGGTATTCGCCCGGGTTAACCGGGCCGCAGGCTCGGCCCTCCTTGCGGAGGGCGGCCAAAACGTCGTCGTAGGTTAAAAGTGCGGTATTCATGGAAGTGCGTGTTGTTTTTGTGGGTTATTTGTCAAAGCCGAACTCGGTGCAGAGCTCTCTGTAAAGGTCGGGCTGTCGTGTCAGCCAGAGGGCGAATTTGGCGAGCTCGGGGCGGCGGGCTCCTAATTCCGGTGCTTTCACGCCGCGGTGGCGGGCCCATATAAGCACGTCTGCGGTTCGGCGTTTCGTTGTGGCCAACTTGGCCTTAAGGGCCTCCAGCGCAGCATCGGCCTTGGCGTCGTCATCAGGCTCGAGCCCGGGTATATGGTCAGCCTCGAACGCGTCCGCCATTGCTGCTGGGTCGGGCTCAGCGGGGGAAGTCATGACATCGAGCTCTTCCGGGTAACATGCCGGTTCCTCACACGGAGCCGGGGCGGGAGCCTGCTTGGGTTGGCGTTTTACGGGCGACGGGGCGGGCGTGGCGGCCGTCATGGGGGATGCCTTGGGCTCGGAGTCAAAGAGCTCGTTGACGCGGGCGTGTCCGCCCTCCAGCGCGTTATAGTGTTTGCCGAGCGTCACAAGCTCGTTGCGAGTAGTAGCCTCAAGGTTGTGGCCGAGCTTCGCCTCAAGCTGGGCGCGGGTAACGCCGAGCCCGGCGAATTTGGCCTCCATTCGGCGGATAAGGTCAGGCAGCGGCTTGTTACCATCAGCCCGGCGGAGCGTCTCGTTGCAGTTTTCAAGTGCCTCCTCTACCAGCCACGCCGGCAGAACTCGCAGGATTGCGGCGCGGCGGCGGCGGGCGGCCATGTTAGCGCAGAGCTCGTAAATATCGCGCTCGTCGGTGAGGGGGTAACCGCCGGAGCGAGTGTCGCGCCAATGAGGCACGGAGAAGCTAATGGAATGCTTAGAATTCGTCTCTTTGTCAAATGCGTAGGCAACGCATTCGGAAACCAGACAGCCCTTTTTTGGGTCCTTATGGCGGCTGATTTCCTGCCAGCCTGACTCAGCGTTGCCCCACGCGCCGAGAAGCGCGTCAGCCAGATGGACGCTCGGCCCTTCTACCGACGTGCCGCCTCGGGGGTACGTGTAAACGGCTTTTTGCGCGAGGCTCACGCGTGCGGTGGCGGCGGTCATGTTAGCCGTGACGGCCGCGAGGTCACGCGGGAAATTCTTAGCAATAAAAATGCTGGCCAGCGTCTCGACGACCTTTTCGTTCGAGGTCACGGCGGCCAAGGCGCCGCCGCCGGGTTGGCTCAGCATGGAGAGCGGGTTGACGCTGGGGGCTGCCGCCGGGGAGGCTTGCAGCGCGTTCTGCGGGGAGTTTGTGTTGTAGTCCATTATTTTACGGTGTGTGTTAATTGGGTTATTTTACAGAGCCGGCGTGATGCCGGAGGCCCCTCGGCGGAGTCGAACCGCCTCCCGGGTTGCCGGCCACGAACCACGAAATATGGCCGGTTTCCCGGGCGCCTGCAAGGGGCGCGTTAACGCAGGCTTTATTTTCAGCCCGGCCTGCGAGCGGGCTTTCTCTTGTTATGAACAGAACATTTACGACACTGCCCGGCGCCTCCCGGCGCGAGGCGAGCCCCCTCTCCCGGAACCGACCCGGGACCTCGGTGACTAAGGCTAGAACCGCGTTTGCTATTGCGTTATTTTTGCCAAGGAGCACCTGCCGAGGGGTGATGGTGGCGCTGGCCTGACGCGAGCCCCCGGCCAGCAGGGGGCTTATACATGGTAAACACATTCCTCCGAGCCCTTCCCTCGCGTCACTCAGGGCGTCGGAGCGAGTCTCCGCCGTGGGCAACTGCACCCACGCGCACTCAAGACCTGTCGCTTTACAAACCACGGTTTATTTTTATTTTTTTTATTTTTGGATTTAAGTCTTAATTGCGGAACTCTTCGCGGAGTTATGACGCGCCGTTTTATTTCAAACGCCCCGGCGCGATGGGCGGTTGCTATCTCTCTCCTATGACAAGAAAAGGTGTAAAAGGACAAGCGCGGCGTTAGCTGCAAGAGCTATCTTGGACCAAGCTGAGGCTCGGCGACAAACCGCGTCGGCGTCGACGACCGATTGCTCGCAACCGCGGCGGCAAAACCACGCTTCGTCGCGCAGGCCCTCCGTTTCGCGCGCTGCTTTTCGCGCTTCGTCACGCGCTGCCTCGGAGGCCTTAGCGGCGGCGGTTGCCGTGCGGAGGGTGGCGTTGCCGTTGCCTGTCTTGGGCTTTCGGGCGTTAAGGTCAACCAACGGTGCGGGGTAAGCCGGCGCGGTCGTTGTCTGAGGTGTCTTGTGGGGCTTTGTCATAAAGGCTTTGCGGAGTAAAAGGTGGGAGGCAAGGTGTTTTTCGTGCCGGCCGGGAAGCGGTCGGCCATGTATTCGGCCGCGCTGTCTATCGCGCCGAGGAGGGCGAGGAACGCGCCGGCTCCGGCCGCGGCTATAAGAAGTCGCGCGGCGCCGGTTATAAGGTTGCGTGTGTGGGAGGTCATAAGCGTTAGTCTTTGCTGGAGAGCTCGGTCATGGCGAAATTCAGCAGGCTCGGGTAATGCACTCGGCGCGTGCCGTTCCAATTCATAACAGGAACGTCGTGCGTCTCTTGGGCGCGTCGAATGATGGCCTCAAGCGTGCGCGTGTCGCAGTCGAAAAGCTCTGCGGCCGTGCTTATTTTTACGAAATCGGGGTGGAGTATTTTCATGGTTTGCGTTGCCGGGTTTCCCCGCCCGGCCCGGGGTGAAGGGGTTATTTGCTGAGCTGGCCGTTGTAGGTGAGTTTTCCCGGGTTGCCGTCTGCGACCTTGTGGCAATGGTCAGAAACCCAGCCCAAGTAAGTCTTAATAAAGCCCATTGCTATGGAGCCGTGGCTGAGGAAAAGGTGTCGACGCTCAAAGTAATTAGCGCGGGCGTCGTGTTCGACGCTCAGCACGCCCTCGCCCTTTATAACCTCGTCGTGCCCGGCCTCAAGCGTGCGCAGGTACTCAATGCTGTGCTGCTTGGCCAGCTTAGCGGCGGCGGCGGCCTTGTGGCGCTTAAGGTAGACGCGGCGCCAGAGGGAGGCGGCTTCTTCCTTGGTCATGTCGTCGCAGGTCATGTAGACTGCATTAATGGCGTCGTATTCTTCCTGCGTGCATTCGTTATTCGTGAGTTTGAGGAGCTCGGAGTATAGCATCGTGCGTGGTTCTATTGGTGAGGTGTTACTTCTGAGGGGCGGCTTCTTGCTGCTTTTCCATGGCGTCGACGACGAAGCCGTCAATCGGCATGTTTGCCGCGGCCGCCAAGGTGGCAATTTTGCCGTAAAGGCTAAAAGGAATCTGGAGGATGACGTTTTCCATTTGCGTGTTTCTGCGTGGTTTGTATGGCTGTATAATACGGCGTTTCGCGCAGTGAGTCAAGCAAAAACCCTGCGTTTTCCGCATTATTTTTTATTTTTTTGCGTTTTTTTGCGTTTTAGTCTTGAATAATACGCAGTTTTTGCGTATTATTGCAGCGCATGCTAAGAGAACGCATATTGAAGTGGCTTGCTGCTACACGAACGACGCGCGCGGAATTCGCCGCCATGCTGCAGCTTAGCCCTCGCACCGTCGAAGGGTGGTTGCAGCCTGCTTCTCCTCGTGCAATACCGCATCGCCTCCGTCCGTATATAGAGGAGCTTATAGCACCTCCTGCTGAGCCCGGCTGCATTCCGGTCGAGCTCAAATTTACGGACGAGCAGTGGGAGCGGTTAACGGCCCATATTCCAGACGGACCGCACAAAAAGGAGTTGCTCATAAAGCAGCTAATGGCCATGCTGGAGGCCATGCAGCTTCCGAAGGAATAGCCGTCGGAGCTCAGGCCGGAGGGGGTTCCCCTCCGGCCTTTTTTCAACTCCGTATGAATCGCCAAATGGGTCTTCTTGGAGTCCATTTCGCCCGGGTAGTTGGGCTCCGCCGGTTTTGCGGCCGGCCGGGAAATCTTGCGTTGCGTTTCGTGGTTCATGGTGCCTGAATAGTACCACCAGCCGCGGCGTTTTTGCAAGGAATGTTAGAGGCTCATTATACGTCTAACACTAAAGCAAAAAGGGCGCTAATTTGGCCGTTTCGTCAAACGTCTAACATTAATCTAACTTTCCTTGATTCAGGGCGCCGTCGGTGTTATTCTGCCGGCCGTCATGAACAAAAAACTCCAAGACCGCTTTTTCCGCCTGCTGTCAAAAACTCAGGAGCTCCGAGAGGAGGCCTCATGCCTCAAGGCAGCGACGCAGGAATACATAGCAATTAACAACGGCCGCGCTCAAACTCTGCGGCGGGCGTTTTCCTCCCGGCACGCGGCCGAGCTGGTTGCTCAGCTGGACACGCTGCTGGCGCGGTTGGGCTGAGGCGCCGGAAAGCAAGAGGCGCCGAGGGAACCACCCCCCGGCGCCCACCGGGGGAACCTCCCCCGGTCAAATAGAAAGAACGCTTTCGCGTCCACGACGCGGCTATTCTCGCCCATTCCGGACCTTTTTGCAAGCCTTTTTTCTAATAAAATGCAAAAAATGCACTAAAATCACAAAAAAAAGCTCTTTTGTCGTTGACTTTCAACCCCTAAAGAGCGAATGTGTGCCCAGCGCTAAGGAGCGCGATTAACTCACAAAAAACAGAAAGGACCACGACACAATGACAACGCTATTTTACACCACCGACAAAAACCGCGACCTCGTCCGCTTGCCTGTCAAGAACGCGGAGGAATTCGACCGCGTAGTAAAGTTTTCAGCCGCGCTTCACGGCGACACCGTCTGCATTGCCGACCTCGTTTTTGATGCCGACACGGTATTCGTGAAGCCGCGCGGCGAGCGCGCTTCGCGGTTTTTCTGCACCGCCGTATTAGAGGGCTCCTCGGTCGAGGAGGCTTTGTACTGGGCGCTTAATGAGGAGGTCGAACTCCCCGGCATCAGTACGCTGCTCATTAACCTGCGCGCCGGCTGGCGCGTCACCTTGGCAGTAAACGCACCAGATTTCAAATAACTCCAACACCACCGCCATTAAAAAGGGGCGACCGGCATCAGCCCGGCGCCCCCTTCCTCCCTTCCAATCCCCCCCACTTTACCCAATCCACAGCCATGAATATAAAACACCTTAGCATTAACAAGGACAAGCTCAGCGACTACTGGTTCGTCTCCTTCACGGGGCCCGACGGCCGAATGAAGCGCCGCAGCACCAAGGTGCCGCACGCCGGCGGCATGTACAACGGCGAAAAACTAACTGCCAAGCAGGCCGAAAAACGAGCCTTGCAGGTCGGCACCAAAATTGCCGAGGACGAGCTCGCCGCGTTTGAGGAGCACAACAATGTAAGCGTGCGCGATTTCCTCCTCTCTTACCAGCGGACGCACTCCTCCCGGCTGGCGACAGGAAGCTACAGGAATGACAAATCGGCATTTGCTTTGCTGCTGGCGTTCCTTGGCAAAAAAGCCGACCTCCCGCTGCGCCTGCTCAGCCGGGCCGACGCTCGCGCCTTTATGGAGCACCGCCGGGCTCAGGTGCGGTCCAGCACGACGCGTCGAGACATCGGCTCACTAAAAACCGCGTTTGAGCACGCCGTCCTCGACGATATAACTCCGGTTAACGTATGGCGCGGAATACGCGTCCCCGCTGAGCGCCTGACTGAATCGGACATACCCGCAGAGGCGTTCACCATCGAGGAGCTTCGGTATATAATAGCCATATTCCCGGAGGAGTGGAGCTCGGCCGTTCGGTGCTCGTTTGAGACCTATGGCCAGCGCCTCGGGGACATCCGTCTACTCAGGTGGAAGCAATTTGACTGGGATGCCCGCGTCGTGCGCTTTGTTACGGGTAAGACGGGCCGCGTGCTCGCTCAGCCTATGAGGGCCGCATTTTATGAGTGGGCGCGCGCTAAATACGAAGCTAGCGGCCGCGACGACGAAGCCTATGTCCATCCGCGACTCGCAGCTAACACGTCCAGCGTGAGCTGGGAATTCACTATGCTACTTGAGGCTCATGGGCTCATCAGGCGCGAGGCCCATGCGGCCGGCAACCGCCGCAAGCGCTCAAATAAGACCTTCCACTCAATCCGCCGGTCAGCGGCGACGCTCCTGCAAGGCTCCGGCGTGGCGCAGGGCATCACCACCAAGCTTGTCGGGCACGCCTCCGAGGCTATTCATGAGCTATACGTCCGCCCGGACACAGAAATCCTCCGCGCGGCCGCTGAGCTCATGCCAGCGCTGTGAGAATAAGCCGCTCAGCCCAAACTGGCCGAATTTAGCGCGACGTTGCCCCACGTCGCGCTTTTTGTATACAAGCGCGCCCGGAATAGCCGTGGAGGCCGTTCCGGGCGTTATACGCGAACGTGGGGAAAATAAGCATTAGTGCTTTTCCGCAATAGCTACGAGGACGTCTGCATAAGTGTCCAAACGCTCACTCAAAAACCTCAGCCTGCTCGCGCCTTTTTTTAAATCAAGCTCCTCTTGGCTCGACCACTTTTTACCGGAGAGCAAGCGCTCGATATGAAGCTGCGCGATTTCCTGAGCGATGATGCAGTTTGCCTCTTTTATAGAATCCAGAGCCTCAGCGAGGTTGCGAATGGCGTCTTGAAGGCTTCTCTTAAGGTCTTGCTTTTGGTTTGTGGTCATGGCTGTGCGTCTTTCTATTGTTAGCGTTCGCGCCCCCACGGCGCGCAATAAGCGCGCGTGGGGGCAAAATTGAGGTCTTACAGAATATCGAGGGCTTCCGCTATCTCGCCGGCTTTTTTGGTGAGGTACACCCACCCGCCGGCCATCCCCCGGCTGCGGCGCCAAGCGTCGTCCTCCCACTCTATCGTCAGAAAACCTTTTTTCTTAAGGTCGGTTAAGTTGCCACGCTGTGCAGCCGTCAGCTTAAGCTCGCGCGCTAAAACATAACCGTGAGGCCCGGCTTCTTCGGGGTCGTATTCGTAATCGAAATCGGCCTTTCTGCAGATTGTCAGAAAAAGCAATATGCTGTCCGGGGTGAGCTCTTTAGCGAGGGCGGTTATCGCGTCGCTGAAGGTTTTTATTGTCATTGTCGTGGTTCTTTCTATTTGGTTTGAGTTTTGAGCTTTGCGGCCTTTCCGCTTCGCTGAGCACACATTAACTCTCTGCCGCCCCGGAGTCAAGCGAAAGACAAAAAAAGATTCATTTTTTTTGCAAAAATATAAGCCCGGAATAAAGATTTCCCTTATTCCGGCTTATATTTCTCTATAAAGGGTGGCTTTTTCCATTTTGGAAACAGTCACGCGCGCCCGGTTGGCATCACCAAGCAGCCCAGCCGTCCTCGTACATTTCCTGCAATTTCAGCGCGCGTTCCTCCCCGAATAAGAAGTCCAGCGGGTTAAATACCGTGTTGGCGCTGAGCACCGAAGCGGACCGGTCCTCGTTAAAAATGCGGACGCTGGGCTCTCGGTCCGGATTAAAAATAAAGCTGCAAACCGCATTTTTCGGTTTTTGCTGCGGGCTGAATGCGTAACATAAAAGCGTGCCGTCGTCGAGCTTTCGGCCAACCGCAAGGACCGCTTTGTACTTTCTGAGGCATGCCGGCAGCTTGCCGCCGCCGGGGTATGGCAGCGAGCCTCCGTTCATTTCGGGTGTAATTTTCATAACAGGAGGGGTGGGTGTTAATTTGCGAAGTATTCCGCCAGCAGGGGCTCAGCGTCGGCGCCGGTATAGCGCTGCCAAAACTCAGCTTCTAGCACGAAGCGGTCGAATTCGTCCAGCTCGTGGAAATCAGGGTGCTCCTCGTCGAGCTTCCGGGCTATAAGCTCGTTTAGAATATCACTCGCGGCTTGCATGCCGGCCTCGTTAACTAGTCTGTCCCAGAGGGGTGTGTCGGAAGTTGTCATATTAGGAAAGCTGCCGGGATTGACCGCCCGGCACGGGGGTGAAAAAATTAGTATTCGTTCTTGTATACGCTGCAGCCAACGATAACGGTGTCTCCGGGGTAACGGTATGAGCCGGGTCGGAAAGTGCGCTCCTCTTCAAATACGTGGCTGCCCGGGTGAGTGGAGCAGAAACGTTTAGCTCGCGCAATGCAGGTGCTTTCAGCCTTGTCGGCGTCTTCCGGTGTCACATGAGCTTCAAAGTGCACGCAAATAGCGTTTTTCCAATTTGTCACCTCTTCTCCGTCGTGGTCTTCGAAGCTTTTTATTATTTCGCAATTCATGGTCGTGGTCTTTCTATTTGGCTTTTGCGCTCCCTGAGCGCAAAAGCATATTCACGCTTTTTACAACGGAAGTCAAGCTGTTTCGTAAAAAAATCAATCTTTTTTTTCACGCCGGGCGAAAGGGCAAAAAAACGAGGTCAGTTTTTACGAGAAAAAGCGCCGATTTTCTCGTAAAAAAAATCGTAAAAAATTCGTAAAAAACAATGCGCTGCATTGTGGCACATCCTAAAAGCAAAACGCCGCAAAATCAGCGTTTTGCGGCGCATTGCGGTACATTTTGAGAGTGGAGGCGAGGGGTTCAACCCTGCTAATTTTTAGCGAGTTGCGGTTTTTCGTAAAAAATTCGTAAATTATTCATTCCTTTTTAGCGCCAAGAATAAACGACACGGTCACGGTGAGTCGCACCGAGCCCGGCATTAGCTCTG
>JAEIGA010001012.1_pt1 | contig 42347 bp, 36 predicted proteins | sample 9270691 | NCBI WGS metagenome assembly JAEIGA01 (sample SAMN17057246, study PRJNA624740) | gut metagenome | biome: biome; isolation source: fecal sample | host: Bos grunniens | place: China: Xizang | collected 2019 | reverse complement strand
ATTCGATAGCTGCAGCCTTATCTGTAGTGGCGCGCAACTTGCGAACAGCATTACGCATGGTCTTAGCGTAATATCTGTTGTGGAGTCTTCTCTTCTGCTCCTGACGGATTCTCTTTAAAGATGACTTGTGGTTTGCCATGTTTTGTGTTTGTCTAAATCTTTTTAACTTATGTAGTCCCTAGGAGAGTCGAACTCCTCTTTAGAGAATGAAAATCTCTCGTCCTAACCGATAGACGAAGGGACCTTACCTTCGGCTTTTAGCCTGTGCTTAAACAGTGTTGCTCTGTTTTTGCGGTGCAAAGGTACGTCGTTTCTTTGAATTGGCAAAACATTTTTAGGAAAAAATACATTAATTGCACTGTTTTTTATGATTTTACATCCTATTTTCGCCGATTTGGGTAATTTCGCTTGATTTTTTTATTAATTGCATGCAGAAAACTAAGGCTATTGTATTGAGGACTGTTCGATATACTGACAACCGTATCATTGTATCTCTTTTTTCCGAGCATTATGGAATGATTTCTACAATTGTACGTATTGCACATGGAGGCAAGAGGGGCGGTAGAAGTGCGCTTTGGCAATTGCTGAATATAGTTGAGCTGAACGTGGATTTTCGCTCTTCTTCAGAATTGCAGAAGGTGGGTGAGGTCCAGATATCCACTTCCTGGAAGGATTTGCCATATCATCCATTCAAGGTATCAATATCTATGTTTCTTGCAGACTTCCTTTATCATAGTCTTAGGGGAGAAGGTGAGAATCGTGCCTTGTTTTCTTTTTTGGAAAACTCCCTTCTATGGTTGGATGAATCGGAAAAGGGAATATCTGACTTTCATCTGTTGCTGATGATAAGGATGACACGTTTCTTGGGAATATGGCCTGGTACAGAAGGTTGCGGGTCAGGTAAGCTGTATGATTTAAAGAACGCATGCTATGTGTCACAGATTCCACCACACGGACAATACGTAGAAGCTGACGAAGCCTCCCTGCTACCATTGTTGTTGAGGCTTGATTATTCCACAATGCATCTTTTGAGAATGTCCATAAACAATCGCCGGCACATGCTGGATGTACTGTTGAGGTACTACCAATTGCATGTGCCGGGATTTGGGGAGTTGCAGAGTCTTGACGTATTGCGGGAAATTTTCTCCTAAAGTGTCTTATTCTGCGTATTCATTCTTTAGTTGGTTAAGGTCTTCCTTTGTGCGTTTGCATGTGGGAGTTGCATCAACACGTGCGATAATGTCGTCATTGTCAATATTGTCTGTAGAGTAAATGAAGATATTGGGGTGGCGGTGTCTGCATCCTTGTTTCTTGTCTCCATATATGGCATTTATTTGGTCAATGCGATCCCTTTCGCGCTCCAAGTCCTTTGTTGTTACTTTAATGGCCTTTTCTTCTTGGTGTGCGCTCATGCCATTGATACTCTGCAATCCGAAACCTGTGGCCAGCAGTGTAATCTTTACCTTGTTTCCAAGGGTAGAGTCGGTAGCGAGACCCCACTTTGTCTCCACGTCATGACGGAATTTGCCCATGAACTCGTGGATCTCATTCATTTCCTCCATCATAAGAGAACTTTGTTCATCATCGGAGCAGAAGTTGATGTTCAGCAGTACCTTCTTGGAGTTGAAGATGTCGTTGTGGTTGAGTAGGGGGGAGGTCAAGGCTTCGGTCAATGCTTTGGTGACACGGTTTTCTCCTTCGCCATAACCAGTACTCATGATGGCCACACCTCCGTCTTTTAATACTGTCGTAACATCTTCAAAGTCCAGATTCATGATACCATGCATTGTGATGATTTCGGCAATACTCTTGGCTGCGATGCTTAGGGTGTCGTCTGCTTTGGCAAAAGCATTGATGACGGTAAGTTCGGGATATATTTCACGCAATCGCTCGTTATTGATAACTAAAAGTGCATCTACGTGCTTTGAGATTTCCTCGACACCGTCCAGTGCTTGATTAATTTTCTTTATACCCTCAAACTTGAAGGGGATAGTTACAATACCTACGGTGAGTATACCTGCCTCCTTTGCACATTTTGCAATGATGGGTGCTGCGCCAGTACCTGTACCGCCACCCATGCCTGCGGTGATAAAAACCATACGGGTTCCGTCGTTTAGCATTTCCCTGATTGCGTCCATGCTTTCTTCTGCTGCCTGACGAGCTTTTTCCGGACGGTTGCCAGCACCGAGACCGTCCTTGCCAAGCTGTAAATGATTGGGTACGGCAGCATCGTCCAACGCTTTCTTGTCGGTATTGCAGACAACATAGGATACATCGTGTATGCCCTCGCGGTACATGTGGTTTACTGCGTTGCCACCTCCACCGCCTACACCTATGACCTTAATGATACAGTTGTTTGTCTTTGGAAGGTCTGTCAGAGGGAGACCCATATCAAAAATCATATCTTCTTCCATAATATATATATAGTTAGTGTGGTGTTATTAGTTTTTGTCATCTTCATCAGAGGTAAGCGCATCTGTTAGTATCTGCCAAAATGACTTCTTTTTCTTCTTGGGTTCTTCAACGGTGCCTTCTTCAGTTGGTTTTGTTGCATCATCTTCTGGTTCAACAGGTATGTCGTTTGGTTGTGGTGCTGTTGGTGTGGTGTTGGAACCGTTCTCGACAGTATCTGTATCGGTAGTGGCAGGGGATTGGTTAATGCAGTTTTGGTCACCGTGCATGAGGATGGACAAGATGCTGTTCATACGTCCGTTATCAGGGATGAATACGCCACTTGCTTTGCTGATATCTGTAGGAAGTCCCTTTGCGAGGCGAATCTGCTTGCTACTATTGGTGTTCTGTATGAAGGCATTGCTGAGCGAATGCATCTGTGCTCCTCCGCCAGTAAACACTATTCCAGAAGTTAGTCTGTCGTTGTCGTATTCAATTTGTGCCCAAATGTTGCGTATGATCTCTTCGTATCTTGCTTCCGTTATTTCACAGAGGTCGCTTTCGCTAATTTCTCTGTTATGCGAGATTTTGATGATGTTGTTTTGGGCTGTGTTGTAGTCCTCCAACCATGCATGTCCATATTTTAGTTTCAGACTTTCGGCCTCGTCAAATTCTGTTTTAAGGCAGTAGGCAATGTCCATGCTGACATTGTTTCCTCCCAGTGGAATAACCACAAGCTTGCGGAGGATGTTTTTGGTGTATATACTGATAGTAGTTGTGTCAGCTCCTATGTCAACCAAAGCACAGCCAGATCGTTTTTCGGCAGCAGTGAGGATGGTGTCCCCCAATGCAAGTGGAGTGATTTGCAGTTCTGCTATTTCAAAACCTGCACCGTTAACACATTTCTCTATATTTTCTACTAAGGAGTTGCGGGCAATGATATTCAGAAAGTTTGCTTCCATCTGCTCAGTCTGCATGCCAACGATGTCCGCTTCAGTTCTGTTGCCGATCTTGTATTCCTGAGGTATTACCTCCAGAATCTGGGAATCAGTGTAGACAATGCCACGGTTGGTGTCCATTAACTGGTCTATCAAGGCATTGCTAATCTGTGTTCTCTCTGTGAAAGATCTCTGTATGTGGTTCTGCACAGAGTGCAGGGATTGGCCTCCCAATCCTACATAGATGCGGGAAATGGTCTGTCCAAGTTGCCAGCCAATTTGTCCCAAAACTCGGGTAATGGCCTGTGTGGTTTTGTCAATGTTATCAATGATGCCCTTGCGAATACAATTTGATGCATTCTCTTCTGCGAAGGCGAGAATCTGCATTGTGCCGTCAGGCATGCGTTGTCCTGCAATAGCACGGATGGAGGTGGTTGCCAACTCCAATGCTACGATGATGTCCTTTTCTGCTGCCATAAGTATATAGTGTCTTTATTTATTTTTCTTTGGTTCCTTTTTCTTTGTACATACGACCTGGTTGGCATAGTTTAGGTCGATGATACTGTATTTATTCCAGCCGGCTTTATCCAATCCTTCCTTGTAGAAGATAGATAGCCTGTTTAGCTTGTTTTCAATATTTGTCGGTTCACCGATAACTATAACATGTTCCCCAGTGAGAGGTATTAGCTCTATGTGTTTTGGTGTTTTTACGTATATTTGCTGTATTTCTGTGTTCCATGGAGAGTGAGTGTTTACGTAGGAAGCAATTTGTACAAGATGTTCTTTGGCGAACTCTTTTGAAATGTTTCCAGTGGCAAGACATAAATCCAACAGGAACAGGTCAGTAGGCATGTCATTTCCACTCATATCCATGTAGTAGCTGTCTCCTGTATCTGGTATAACGTGTAGCACCGGTTTGCGAGGGGTAACACAAATACACATGATGTCATTTGGTGTATAGTAGCATAATGCAGAGTCAATATAGGGACTGGCCTGTACGAACTGTTCTATGTACTTGATGTCTATCTGTCTGATAGGTGTGTTCTTGATAGATTTCTTGGTTTTTGCAATTAGACCTTCAACGAAATTCTCATCAACAAAGCGGCAATTTGTGGAATCCTTTATAATGATTTCTGTACCAATGCATATGCGTTGGTCTTCATCGCGTGATAGATTGACAATGCCAAATACGAGGTATGCCAATACGCCAACCAGCAATATTATTTTTATAGCTATTTTCATCACGTCATGCATTTAGGACGTTTGTAATCTCTGTGGCATAGTTGTCAATGTCTCCAGCTCCCAATGTTACGAGAACATCGAAGTCTTTTGCTTTGACACATTCTATGATCTCCTCCTTGTGGATCATCTGTTTTGTGATTCCGGGGCGCAGATTGTCATAAATAAGTTGTGATGTAACGCCAGGAATGGGTTCTTCTCGAGCAGGGTATATGTCCAAAAGGACGATGTTGTCAAGTAGCGAAAGGGCGTCAGCAAACTCCTGGTAGAAATCTTGTGTTCTGCTGTATAAATGTGGCTGGAATATAGCCTTAATGCGACGTCCTTTGTACAGTTGCTTGATGCTTAGGATGCTTTGTTTGATTTCCTCAGGATGGTGGGCATAGTCTGAAATATACACCATATTGTCCTTGCGAATATGGAAATCGAAACGTCGGTCTACACCTCCGAAACTAAGCATTGCTTCGCGTATTTCATTCGCAGTAGCACCAGCGATCTGTGCAAGAGCCATGGCACCGATGCCATTGTCTATATTGATAACTACAGGTACTCCAAGTTCTATGCCAGGAATATTCTCAATAGGAGAAATCAGGTCAAAAATAATACGCCCGTTGCCTATCTGTATGTTCTCTGCATGGAAGTCACCTTTCATTCTACTATAATAATATGTAGTAACGTTGTTTTGGGTCTTTGGCACCATTTTCAGGTCTGTGTGCAGAATCAGTACACCTCCAGGTTGGATAAGGCTAGTATATTTTGAGAAGGATTCAAGGTATGCTTCCTCCGTTCCATAGATGTCCAAATGATCAGCATCGGTAGATGTGATAACAGTTGCCCATGGAGTTAGCCAATGGAAGGAACGGTCGAATTCATCAGCTTCGATAACCACGTATGGACTATGTTTGGATAGTATGTAGTTTGTTCCATAATTTTTCGTAATGCCGCCCAGGAAGGCATTGCAACCAACGTGGCTTTGGTGCAGAATGTGTGCAGCCATGCTCGACGTTGTTGTCTTGCCATGTGTGCCAGCAGCGCATAATCCCTTTAGCGAGTGAGTAAGTGTACCAAGAATTTGTGCACGTTTTTGCATCTCAAAACCTGCTTCCTTAAAGAAATTCATCTCTCTGTGTGTGGAGGGGATAGCAGGTGTGTATATTACAAGGCACTCTTCCTTTTTTTTGCATTCGACAGGAATCAGTTCTACGTTGTCTTCATAATGTATGACAGCTCCCTCCTTTTCCAGGCTTTCTGTCAATGCAGATGGTGTTCTGTCGTATCCGCCAACAAAGATGCCTAAATTCAGGAAATAGCGGGCAATGGCACTCATGCCAATGCCACCAATGCCGATGAAATATACTGCTTGCATGTGTTTTTTATTATTTGATGAGTTGGAGTATTTCTTCTGCAATTTTGATGTCTGAGTCACGGAAAGCCATGTCATGGGCATTCTTGCCAAGTGTTCTCAACAGGTTAATGTCTTTGACTGTATTGATGGCCATTGGAATTAGTTTCTCTTCTGCTTCGGCATCTTTGACAATAAGCGCAGCATTCTTGTTTACCAGTGCCATGGCATTATGTGTCTGGTGGTCTTCGGATACATTGGGGCTTGGGACTAGAATGCTGGGTTTGCCCAAGAGGCATAATTCGCTTATGCTGCTTGCTCCTGCGCGGCTGATGACAAGGTCTGCAGCCATGTATGCCATGTCCATAGAACGAATGAAGTCTGTGACATGTAGATTTTCTGGTTTGCCATGTTTCTTCAGTTCTTCTGCAATGTGCTCTTTGTAGTAGCTGCCTGTTTGCCAGATAAATTGTATATTAGAGTTTTTTATCTGTTTCAACGAGGCAAGCATGCTTTCGTTCAATGTTCGTGCTCCAAGACTTCCACCGATAAGCAGGATGGTAGGTTTGTCTGTCCTAAAACCGAATTCGGCAGTAGCAGTTTCCTTGCTCAGTGAAGGATTGCTAAGATTCTGCCGTACTGGATTGCCTGTAAGCAATATTCTTTCTGCTGGGAAGAAACGCTCCATTCCTTCATATGCTACACAAATCTTACAGGCTTTCTTAGCCAAAGTCTTGTTGGTCAGTCCTGCAAAACTGTTCTGCTCCTGAATTAGGCATGGAATTCCAAGATCGTAGGCCGCATTCAGTGTGGCGGCACTGGCATATCCCCCCACGCCAACAGCAACATCAGGATTGAACTGCTTTATTATCTTTTTTACTTCCCATTTGCTTTTGAAAAAGTCTATGAGAATACCAATGTTGCGAGGACTCCAAAGAGGGCGTATAAGTCCCTTGACGGGAAGGCCGACTATCTTGTATCCGGCTTGTGGTACACGTTGCATTTCCATTCGGTCTTTGGCTCCTACAAACAGAATCTCCGCCTGAGGGCATAATTTCTTTAGTGCATTGGCAATGCTTACGGCAGGAAAAATGTGTCCGCCTGTTCCTCCTCCGCTGATTATGATTCTTGGACTCTTCTTCATGCTTCAGTACTTTTTTCTTTTTCTTCTTCTGTGATTTCCTCGTTCTTTACCTCTTCAACTTTGCGTGCAGAGCGGCTTACACTAAGCATGATGCCCAAATAGGCACAGTTAACGAAGGTACTGGTGCCGCCACGGCTAATCAGTGGTAGAGGTTGGCCTGTTACAGGAAAGACTCCCACTGCTACAGCCATGTTTACCAGTGCATGCGTTACAAGCATAAGCGACAGTCCCATTATGAGGTAGGCCGGGAATAATGACTTGCACCTTTGGGCTATCCGTAGTGCCCTATATAATAATAGCAGGTAAAGGAACATTACTGCGCCTCCTCCAAGTATTCCAAACTCTTCAATAATGATGGCATAGATGAAGTCGGAATATGCCTGTGGAAGGAAGTCGCGTTCAATGGAGTTTCCTGGACCAAGCCCCATTACTCCACATGTGGCAATTGCAATTTGTGCGTGTGTGACTTGAACGTTTTTTGTTATGTCGTATTCTTTTGGATTACTGGGAGGGACATAGCCGCCTTTTAGTCGCCCTACCCATGTCGGTACACGGTGGAAAATACTGGTCGTATCCTTTCTCCATTCGTCCAATTTGCTTTCTGGAATGTTGGTCAATGTAAGATAGCCGCTTATGCCTACAGCCATAATAGCACCGAGTATGCCAAAAAGTAATTTCGATGACACCTGGGCATAGAAGCATATCATGAACATGACTAGGGAAATAATTGCAGCAGTACTTAGGTTTTCTGTGACGATTAGCAGGATAGTACATATGATATTTCCCGCAGCCATCTTGAAACCGAAGGAACTTACCCCCTTTTTGTCTCGGAAGACACTAAGGATAAAAACAGTAGTGATGACTAACCCCAGTTTGGCAATTTCGCTGGGTTGGAAAGTAAAGTTTCCAATACCTAACCATCGTGAGGCACCATTGACCTGTCCTGCAAATTGTACGCATATAAGCAGTAGATATGAAAGCAATGAGATTCCTAATCCTATAATCTTGTATAACTTGCAAGGGAGCATGTGTAGCACCCATGTGAAGCCAATTCCCATTAGCAGGAATGCACCATGCCTCATAACAGGAGCCCAGTATTTTCCTGTTCCATAAGTCATGTTGCTTGAGGCACTGTATACGGTTATTATGGAAATGAAACATAGACAGAGAAGTATCATCCAGATGACCATGTCTCCTTGCATCAGTCCATTCTCTTTAAAGTTCTTTTTGCTCCAACTATTCATTGCTGTTATATCTGTCAATGTAGTTTTTTGTGTTATAGTATTAATGACTATAGATTTTTTACTATAGTTTTGAACTGTTCTCCCCGGTCTTCCATGTTTTTGAATAAATCAAAGCTTGCGCAACAGGGACTAAGTAGGACGGTATCCCCAGGGACAGCAATCTTCACGCAGGCGTCCATGCACTCATGCATGCTATGTGTATCAAACGTAGGTATTCCCATAGGCTCAAAGAAACTTTGTAACTTAGTATTGTCGGCTCCTAAGAAAACAAGAGCCTTGCATTTCTTTTTTACTAGTTCCCGGATAGCTTCATAGTCATTTCCCTTGTCCTTGCCTCCGATAATCAGAATCGTAGGTGTAGTCATGCTCTCAAGGGCATACCAGCATGCATCCACGTTTGTTGCCTTAGAATCGTTGATATAATGAACACCGCCAACTGTAGCGACTTTTTCCAGTCGATGCTCAACACCTTCGAAATTAGACAGACTTTCTTTTAGTTTCTGGTCGCTGACTCCGGCTAATCGTGTTGCTATTCCTGCAGCGAGAGAGTTATACATATTGTGCTTGCCATGCAAGGATAGTGACTCCTGCTCCATATTGAAGGGCATGGGTGTTTCCAATGTGTATTGGCCTTGTTCGATATAGCCTATCATGCCATTCTTGCTCAGTATTGAGAATGGGCATTGCTGTGCCTTTATGCCATGCTTTTCTAATTCTTCTTTTATTATTGGGTCGTCTGCCCAATATATGAAGGAATCGTCCTCTTGCTGGTTCTGTATGATTCTCATCTTAGAGTCAGCATATTTCTGCATGTCATTGTCGTAGCGGTCCAGATGGTCTGGTGTGATATTGAGGAGTACGGCAATATTTGCATGAAAATCATACATGTTGTCAAGCTGGAAACTGCTCAGTTCTACAACATAATGGTCGAAGGTGCACCCTTCGGCAATCTGCAGGGCAAGTGATCGACCGATATTGCCTGCCAGACCTACGTTGTAGTTGGCACTCTTCAGGATGTGATATATGAGGCTTGTAGTTGTTGTCTTGCCGTTGCTTCCGGTTATGCAAATCATTTTTGCATTGGTGTAGCGACCGGCAAATTCTATTTCGTTGATTATGTGAATGCCATGTTGAATGGCTTGGGTCACAATGGGTGCATTGTCGGGAATACCAGGACTTTTGATGATCTCTTCGGCATCCAGAATCTTCGTGGCGGTATGTTGTCCCTCCTCCCATTCTATTCCATAGTTGTTCAGCATGTCTTTGTAGCGGTCTTTAATCATGCCCATGTCGCTCACAAAGACATCATAACCTTTTTTCAGAGCTAGAACGGCAGCTCCAACGCCACTTTCTGCAGCTCCAAGTATTGCTATTTTACTCATCTTTTTACCTTATCTTAAGCGTTACAATAGCTAAAGTCGCCATCAGTATGGTTATAATCCAAAATCTTGTTGTAATCTTGCTTTCCAACCAGCATCCATTTGGCCAGTTTAGGAATATTTTAAGTTCTGGACTCAGTTGCCCAGGCTTAATTCTAAAGGCATCATGTATTGGCGCCCTCTTGAATACTCTCCATTTTTGCCCTCTTTTATTACCCATTCTTGCGATATGGGTTTGCAGGATTACACTGATACTTTCCATTACGAAGACAAAGCAGATTACTGGAAGCAGTAATTCCTTGTGTATGATTATTGCAGTAACAGCTATGATGCCTCCAATTGCAAGACTGCCAGTGTCGCCCATGAAGACTTGTGCAGGATATGCGTTGTACCAAAGGAAACCAATCAGTGCGCCCACAAAAGCCAGCAGGAAGATAACCAGTTCCTCGGAACCAGGGATAAACATTATGTTTAGGTATCCCGCCAGTGCGATGTGACTGGATACGTATGCAAGTATGGCCAATGCAATGCCCATTATGGCAGAGTTGCCTGCACACATTCCGTCCATTCCGTCATTCATGTTTGAACCGTTACTTACGGCCATAACTACAAAAGTGACCATAACCACGAAGAAAATCCATCCTGCTGCAGTCTTGTATTTGCCAAGAAAAGAGAACAGGTCACTATAATTGAGGTTGTTGTTCTTGACAAATGGAATGGTGGTGATGGTACTCTTTATGGGGTCGCTTTTATATATCACTGTTTCCGTTGTCTCCTGGCGTGAAATGTTGATATTTTCACGAATGACGGCATCGGGGCTAAGCCATAGCGTCAATCCTACGACCAAACCTAGGATTGCCTGTCCTGCTAGTTTGTACATTGGCTTTAGACCATCCTTGTGTATCTTCAGTTTGATATAGTCGTCCATAAAGCCGATAAGTCCCAGCCATAAGGTTGTTCCAAGCATGAGGAGCATATAGATGTTGCGTAGGCGCCCGAGAAGCAGGCACGGCACAATTATAGCGACAATTATTATTAGGCCACCCATGGTTGGGACACCCCTTTTTTCCACGCCGTATGGATCTATGGTCTCGTCTCTTTGGGCTTCACTAATGTTCCGTTTTTTCATCCACTTGATGAAATGTTGTCCGAACCACATGGAGATAAGCAAACTCAGTGACAGGGTGAGCAAGCCTCTGAAAGAGATGTATTGCCACATTCTTGCTCCACTTATTCCGAATTGCTCCAAGTATCTGAAGAGATAGTATAGCATGTTTGGTTATATGTTTCTGTTTATATGCTGCTTTCTTTTAATTCTCTATGCCAAGGGCTTCTTTTACAACCTCATGGTCGTCGAAATGGTACTTCACTCCCTTTATGATCTGATAGTCTTCGTGCCCCTTGCCGGCAACAAGGACAACGTCACCTTTCTGCGCCATCATGCAGGCGGTACGAATTGCTTCGCGTCTGTCTACGATGCTGATGGTTTTCTTCATTTCCTCTGCAGTCAGTCCGGCCAGCATGTCGTTGATTATGTCTTGAGGCTCTTCGTTGCGTGGATTGTCGCTGGTGATGATTACCCGGTCGCTTTGTCTTGCTGCTTCTTGTGCCATCAGTGGACGTTTGCCCTTGTCTCTGTTACCTCCGGCACCGCATACAGTCCAACACTGTCCTTTCCCATCTAACACTTCGTTAATTGTACATAGAACATTGTTCAGAGCGTCAGGTGTGTGTGCATAGTCTATCACTGCGGTGACACCATTCGTAGAACGAAAAGTTTCGAATCTGCCGTTAACGGGGCGCATGGCGCTCAATTGTATAAGAGCTTCCTGGGTGTCAATGTCTATCATGCGCAGGGTCGCATATATGGCCAGTATATTTTGTACGTTGAACTTGCCTACGAACTGTACGAACACTTCCGTTCCGTTTATCTCAAGGTTCATGCCTTCAAAGCTGGCCTCCAAAACCTTAGCTCGGAAGTCTGCACCACCTCTTATTGAGTATGTCTTTACTGTGGCTCTAGTGTTCTGTGTCATGATGAGGCCATTTCTGTCGTCAGCATTGGTTATAGCAAAAGACCCTTTTGGCAGCATGTCGAAAAATCCCTTCTTGGCATCCCTGTAGTTTTCGAATGTCTTGTGGTAGTCAAGATGGTCTCGGGTAAGATTTGTGAAGACTCCGCCAGCGAAGTTGAGGCCCGCAATTCTTTTTTGGTCTACAGAATGACTGCTAACTTCCATGAATGCATATTCGCAACCATGGTCTGCCATTTGTCCCAGCAGCAGGTTCAAGGTGATTGGATCCGGTGTTGTGCATTCCGTGGGAACAGCCTGTCCATCAATGTAGTTGCAAACAGTACTGCACAGTCCGGCCTTTATCCCCATCCTGCGTATTATGTTGTACAGTGTTGTGGCAATGGTTGTCTTTCCGTTTGTTCCTGTTACTCCCACCAGTTTCATCTTCTTAGATGGGTTGCCGTAAAATGTTGTAGCCAATGGACCAACGATATCTGCGGTGTTCTCATATATGGCATAAGTTATGCCAGGAAGCGGATTTCGGGGTTCTGACTCACAGATGATACATGTTGCTCCAAGTTCTATTGCCTTGTCTATGTAGGCATGGCCGTCGGTCTGCGTTCCTCTGATTGCAACGAAGACTGTGTTCGGTTTACATTTTCTTGAATCAAGTTCTATGCCGGTTATCTCTGTATCAAGATTTCCGTTCACCTTGACAGGTTTGTGACTATATGTTAGTTCGCGTAATGTCATACACCTTATTTATATATAATGGTTAGATTGCTTTAAAGGATATTTCAAAATTATTCCAAGACAAGTTTGATTTCCTGGCCTTCTGTTATCTTGGAGCCAGGTTGTATACTTTGTGTTTTTACAGCTCCTTTTCCCTGCAAGGAAACAGCAATTCCCCTTTTTTTGAGAATAAAGACAGCATCCTTGGCTCCCATTCCTATTACGTCGGGGACAATGGTAAGGTCATCTTTGTTTAGTTCTCGCATATTCTTTGTTGCGGGAACAAATACAGATAGACTGTCGGCCAATTCGGTGGCATCACGTTTGAAACTTTGTGCCATGATGAATTGTGATATCTGGCTGAAGACTGGACCGCATTGTCCGCCTCCAGATGCAGGCAAGCCATCTTTTACTATGCAGACGATACAGCTGTATTTTGGCGCTTCTGAAGGAAAATATCCGCAGAAGCTTACCATGTACCTTCTTGTTCCGCTATGGTAACCCTTTTTGCCACTTGCAATCTGTGCGGTTCCTGTCTTGCCGCTAACTTGGAACAGTTTGCCTCCATTGCCGGCCTTTTTTCCAAGACCAATGCTGACAACATTGTTCAGGCAAAATTGTATATCTGCTAATGTTGATGGTTTGCAAATCCGCTCTACCAAGACCTCTGTTGGAAATTCTCTGATAATCTGACCATCCTTCATTTCTGCTTTCACAAACTTGGGTTTCACCATTTTTCCTCCATTTGCGATTGCGTTGTAGAAGGTGAGTGTGCTAATTACGGGTTGCTGTGTAACGTATCCGATACTCATCCATGGAAGATCCGATTTGCTCCAATACCTTTTTTTGCTGTTTGGTTGTGGGATAAGAGGTTCTCCCTTTCCAACGAATGGAAGATTAAGAGGGATGCCGATACCCATTCTGCGCAGGCCATCTACATATGCTTGAGGGTTATCTTTGTATCCATCGTCAATGATACGGCTAACGCCGATATTGCTGCTCTGTTCCAGAATTTGTGAGAAAGTGAGTATTCCATAGCCTCCTCTGTGCCAATTGTGATCTTTCATCTGACGTCCATGCATAGGAAAGATGCCGCCACGACAGTCCACTGTAGTATTAAGTGATGCCTTGCCGTCTTCTAATGCAAGCATCATACTTGCAGTTTTGAAGGTAGACCCCGGTTCCATGAGGTCACTGATGGCGCTGTTCTTCATTTCATAGTAGTTGCCATCCTTGCCTTTATGCATGTTTACTATGGCCTTAACTTCGCCGGTAGCAACTTCCATGACTATAGCCATGCCAAGCGAACCATTGACGGACGGTTCCTTTAGCTTGGCAACCAAGGCTTTTTCTGCCATGTCCTGGATGTCTACATCTATTGTAGATATCAGGTCGTGTCCATTTTCTGCTTCTACATCAATGATTCGCACTCTCTTGTTCCTGACTTTCATGCTGTGGCTTATGCCATCTTTGCCTCGGAGTATGCTGTCATAGCTTAGTTCGATGCCATTCTTGGCTGCATTTGAGTCAGCCCTTAGGCTGCCAAGGGTTCTTGATGCAAGGGAGCCATATGGGTGTTTCCTTTGCATTATAGTTTCAGCGTAGAAACCTCCTTTGTATGAGGTTTCCCTAAAAAGTGGCAGTTCTTTACACTCCTTGTATTGTATGTAAGTGGCATTCTTGGGGTATATGCGCCAAGCATGACTCTTTCTCCTTTTGCCTTCCAAAAGTCTATTGCGGAACCATTTGACGTTTTCTTTGTAACTCCTTTTTTTGTCAGGGAATATTTTGGCAAGACCTTCAGAAATGCTGTCCAATGTGGCATTCAAAGTGGAGTCTCTCCAATGCTGTGCCTTATTTTTTGCTTTCTCGTCCTTGTCTATAACGACATAGTCCATGTAGATCCTGTATTCTGGAACAGAACCAGCCATCATCCTGCCCTTGCAGTCATATATGTTGCCACGTGTGGCGGGGATAGCAATGTTTTCACGTATAAACTTTTTGCTGACTTCCGTCCAGTAGTCTTTTTGGGTCAATATGGTGTGTAATGCAGAGCTGCATATGTATATGCCAATGAGGCATAGGACAATAAATATTATCCGGAAGCGACCGATGCTGTTGTTTTTGTCGGGTTTCATTTGTCCTGTGCTATTGGTTGTTACTTGTGGAGAATGGAGCTGTTGTGCTTACCTGTAGTGTGCTGTCGCCAAATTGGTTTAGAGCTCTTTCTATTTGACTTTGTCTGGTTTTGAGTGTGAGTTCACTGCTTCGAGTGAGGGTCCTGAATTTCCAATCCAGCAGTTCAATTTTTAATTGCTCTTCCAGAATTATTTCCTGTTGTGCCTGATAGCGGCACGTGATATATATAATTATTCCAAACACCGCCAAGGATATGACGCCAATCTGTCGCTTGAACCATTGTCCGTCTATACTGATTTGTTTAATGACGCTTTTCCATTGTTTTAGCGCCATTTCGTCTTCTTGACTATTGCTAAGCAAGGATATCAGTTTGTTTTTCTGTTCCTTTTTCTTTTCCTCCCTCATATTTTTTCTGCTATTCTAAGTTTTGCTGACCTGCTTCTTGGATTGTTTGCCAATTCCTCTGGCGATGCTGTTGTTACGTTCTTGTTTACTGCTTTCAGTATCTGTTTGTTTTGTCCGAAAATCAAGGATTGTGCGTCCTGTGCGTCCTCGTCATTTTTTCGGGTTCCTTTTATGTGGTTCTTAACGATTCTGTCTTCCAGGCTATGGTATGTCATGATAACCAATCTGCCTTCTGGTGCCAACAGGTCGGTTGCGTTGTCCAACATCTGCCTGAGAACCTTCATCTCTCCATTTACTTCTATTCGTAAAGCCTGGAATACTCTGGCAAGGTCTTTCTTCTCCCTGTCATATCCTAGAAGAGGCCCCGTCAATTCGGCTAGTTGTCCAGTAGTAGATATGTCTCCTTTTGCCCTGGCCTTTACAATGGCCGAGGCTATTCGTCGGCTTTGTTTCAATTCTCCGTAGTAGTAGAACACATCCGCCAATTGTTCTTCGCTGTATTCGGCAATTATATTTTTTGCTGAAACTCTCCCTTTCTGGTTCATTCTCATATCCAAAGGAGCGTCGTATCTAAAGGAAAATCCTCTTTCCCCCTCGTCCAGGTGATGGCTGCTTACTCCAAGGTCTGCCAGTATGCCGTCTACCTGCTCCACTCCATAGTATTGCATCCAATTTTTGATATATCGGAAGTTGCTGCGCACGAAGGTGAAACGTTCATCGGTGATGGCGCCTTCCATGGCGTCCAGGTCCTGGTCAAAACCGTAAAGGTGTCCTTCTTGCGATAAGCGTTTGATAATTTCTTTGCTGTGTCCGCCTCCGCCATATGTTAGATCAAGGTATGTGCCGTTTGGCTTTATGTTTAATCCCGTTAGGCATTCTTCAAGCATTACGGGTATATGGTAACATTCAGGATTCATGCTCACTATTGCTCATTAAGGTTTCAAGACTTTCTGCTAATACATCAAAATTGTTTAATAGGTTGTCTGCTTTTTGACGGTTCCATATTTCAATAGAGTCATCCATGCCTATGAAACGGACTTCGTTCTGTATGTCAGCGGATTCCAGATACCGGCGAGGTATAAGTATACGTCCATTTCCGTCTATGCCTATTTTTTCTGCTCCGGCAACGAAACCTCGGAGTGCAGCGCGCCCCTTGCTGTCAAAAGGGTTGGTGCGTTGCGTTATGGCATCAACCATTTTGTTCCATACATTTTCCGGATACAGCACCAGACACTGCTGAAAGATGTCCTTGCGCAAAATCAGGCTGTCAAGATTGGCGTGATGTATCAGTTTGCGGAAGGATGCAGGGATGAAGACTCGTCCCTTTTCGTCCGTTTTGGCATCTATGTTACCAGTAAATCTCATGTGTGCGTACCTTAGTTTAATGGAATTTGCCACAAAGGTATGAAATTCCCCACAATTCCCCACTGTTTTGAATAAATATTTTCTGTGCCCATGGAAACTTTTTTTTTAGGCGGTTTTTGCATTCTTTCTAAAACCCTTTAAGAAGTGTGTTTTAAGCGTGAATAAGGGTCATTTTAAGCCATTTGTGTGAGGAAGTTGAGGATTTTGGTTGCTATAGTTGGAATGGTGGGGGAATATTCGTATATTTGCGACGGAAATCGTTGTTAATCTAAGAGTGAAAGTGGAAAATCATGTTTTGAAGAGGGCATTGGCAATATTGCTTTTTGTTATGCTTTGCATTCCTTTGGGCGCAAGAAAAAAAGAGAAGAGGAGTGTTGTTAGAATGGAAACCACAATGGGAGTGGTACGCATAGCCCTGTCTGACCAGACTCCTGTTCACAGGGATAATTTTTTGCGTTTGGTGCATTCTGGTTTTTACGACGGCTTGCTTTTTCATCGTGTTATAAGTGATTTTGTGATACAGGCTGGTGATCCGTATAGCAGGAATGAGGGGTGTGATTCCATACTCGGGGAAGGAGGGCCGGGCTATACGCTTCCTGCAGAGATTGTTTTCCCAGATTTGTATCATATACGTGGAAGTGTGGCTGCTGCCCGTGAGAGTGACGATGTGAATCCGGACTTCCGCAGCAGTGGGTCCCAGTTCTATATTGTTTGGGGGAAACGAATGAAACCGGCAGAATTGAAGAAGTCGATGGCTTATCTGGAGGAACGGGGAGTAGAATTGGATAAGTTTATGATAAGTGACTACCAAGTGTTGGGAGGAACCCCTCATCTCGATGGAGCATATACGGTTTTCGGTAACGTTATAGAAGGATTGGATGTGGTGGAAGCAATACAGGATACACCTACAGATGCCAAGGATCGTCCGGTTGCCGATGTCTGCATTGTCCGGGCCACAGTAGAAAACCTAAGCAAGAGATGCCCGCGTGGTATCTTTGACGAGCCGGTTCCTTAAAAAATGTAAAAACCAGTCGTAAATTTTGCCTTGAGACAAAATTTCATTAACTTTGTTCCGAAATGAGTACTGAAGGCATCATAGTGACGCTGACTTTTGCCTGTTGTGCGGTGGCGCACTTTGTAGGTCTGTGTGTTATGGGTATACTGGCATATCATCGTGTGCAGTATCTCAGTTTGGCATGGGTGCTGGCAATATTCTTCGGTGTTCTGTCCATCGTTTCTGTTTTTGGAGAAGAGGTGGCTACTGGTAGTCCCGGTATACTTAATCCATATATGCTTTTAATGCTGGTGGTAGGTACTTACCTTCAAAGTATTTACGCGCTGGGTATTGCTATGCCGGGATATCTTCAATGGGGACGAATGATTAAATACGCGTCTCCAATAGTTATTTTGGCATTGTTGTATGCTGTTGCCATGTATCCGGTTGGTCTGCTGACAAAGGTCTTTTCGTTGGCGGAATTATTTGACAAAGCTCTGTCTTTAGAGTTGGTGCTAAGGTTTTTTGCATTTCTGCTTGGATTGGCCTATGTGTTGAATATTGTTTTTCTTCCCAAACAATTAGCATATAAAAGTAATATTCCGGCATTGTTGGTTGCTTATACAGTTGTTCTGATTTTATCTGTGATTCTGTATCTATATACAGCACTAAATTATACTCCACTCCTTCTTTGCACGTATATTGTGCTCTTTACTGTTGTAAACTTTTTTTGGGTGTGTCATTCAATGGAAGGTATCATCCAGAGGATACCTCTTCCTGAAATAACATTGTTGTCTGCAGAAGATCGCGTTCTAAAGGCGGAAGCAACTCTCAGTATAGAAGAAGATAAACGCCAAAGAGACTTTAACGAACAGAACCAGAAACGTTATGCACGTGTTCAGTTGTGGATGCAGCAGAATAAATCTGAGTGGATGTGTAATGGTTTTACCAGAGACAGATTGTGTGAGCTGACAGGTATAAACAGGCAGTTAATGCTGCAGTGTCTCCGTAGTCAGGGGCATAACAATGTTCATGAGTATATCACAGCATATAGGGTGGCTGAACTGAAGCGTCTTTTTGCACGTGGAGAGATTGTATCGCTGTCTGATTGCGAGGTTGTTGGATTTGGTTCGGTAAAGACGGCCAAGTTATGCTTTGAACGTATAGAAGGGTATAGTTTGGAGGAATTCCTGCAAAGCAGGGCGGATCCAAGTTGTTCTGCGGTGTGAGTCGCATAGGCATGTCCTTAGGCATTTTCTGCAAATTTGTTCATTATGTTTGTGTCTTTTAGGGCATTATATACATATTTGTTAAAGTTTGTTTGTGAACTCCTCGTTTTTTTGTATTTTTGCGCATGTATTTAAAATGGCTGGATTGTTGTCGGGAGTCGTTGATGCTAAAACCAATCTGACAATCAGGTGTCATACTAATATCTGATCTTGGCATTTAATGAAGAAATTTTTTGTTATATTTGTACTGATAAGCATGCCGCTATGTGTAGCGGCAGCCTGCCCTGCGGCTGTAAGCGGCTGTATGGAAGGGGTATTTGGACAGGACAGTATTTCGTATCATCGGCGAAAACCATACAAGGAGCAGCCTGTGCGTGCCAGGATGAGTCATTCTGCTTATCCGGTTGTGTTGCATGTTGTGGGCAATGTCGTGCGTGTGGATAGTCCAGAAAGGCAAATATTGCCTATATATACTCAGAATGGGTCGTTTTATATGATTATGCGTCTCAATAAAGGAACAAATTGGCTTAGTGGCTTGCCTAAGGGACGTTATTTTATGAACAGCAGACTGGTAACAATAAAATAAGTGCGCCAAATACGCATTGGAAACAATAAAAAGATATATACAGATATATGGAAGAGGTTATTGCCAAAGTTCCCAGAGAACTTATCAAACGAGAACTAACAGAAGAGCGCATGTTGCGCCGCACTAACAAGAGTGGGAATGAAGTTTACATCGTTACATGGCAGGAAGCACCTAATACTCTTCGCGAAATTGGTCGCCTTCGTGAAATAGCATTCCGGGCAGCAGGCGGAGGTTCTGGTAAAAGTATGGACTTGGATGAGTTCGACACTTGTGATAATCCATATAAGCAGCTTATTGTATGGGATCCTGAAGAAGAGGAAATCCTTGGAGGATACAGGTACATCCTGGGCAGGGATTGGCAGATAGGAGAGGATGGGCAGCCAGTGTTGGCTACAAGTCATATGTTCCGTTTCTCAGAGAGGTTCATGAGGGAGTATGCTCCTTGGACCATAGAATTGGGCCGTTCTTTTGTTACTTTGGAGTATCAGAGCAGTCGTATGGGTACCAAAGGGCTTTTTGCTTTGGATAATCTTTGGGATGGTCTGGGAGCAGTGACAGTAATAGAACCAGACGTCCGTTACCTGTTTGGTAAATTTACGATGTATCCATCTTATGACCGTTTGAGTAGGGATATGATAATCTATTTCCTGAACAAGCATTTCCCTGATCCGGATTTTTTAATAGAAGCGATGGAACCGATGAGTTACGAATGCGATACGGCACAGTTTGAGCAGTTGTTTGTCGAGGATGAATTCAAGAAGGATTACCGTATTCTAAACAAGGCAGTGCGTGATCGCGGCCAAAACATTCCTCCATTGGTGAACGCGTATATGGGATTGTCTCCCACAATGAAGTTGTTTGGCACAGCCATAAATCACGAATTTGGTAATGTGGAAGAGACTGGTATCCTTATTGCAGTCAGCGAGATACTGGAGGAAAAGCGCGAACGCTATATTGATAGTTTTGCGGCAGAGCATCCTGAATTGGTAAATCTCAGTTCTGGTGATAAATAGACTTCTACGTCCAAGAAGAGTATAGAAGTCAAGGATAGATCCGTGTGCAGATATCCTAATTGAAGCAATTTAAAGAAGCAAACGTAATATAATAAATGAACTGGGAACGATTACTTTCCAATAAGCGTCTTGGGCAGGAACACCAACCACATCATGCAGATGACCGTACAGAATTTCAGCGAGACTATGACCGTCTGATTTTCTCTGCCCCCTTTCGTCGCTTGCAGAACAAGACCCAGGTGTTCCCGTTGCCGGGTAGCATTTTTGTGCATAATCGTCTGACCCATTCCTTAGAGGTGAGCAGTGTTGGACGTTCTTTGGGGAATGATGTCAGCCGTGCGTTGTTGGAGCGGCATCCAGAACTGAAGGATACGCATTTTATGGAGTTAGGCAGTATCGTGTCAGCAGCATGTCTGGCTCATGATTTGGGAAATCCTCCATTTGGGCATAGTGGCGAAAAGGCTATAGGTACCTATTTTAGTGAGGGAGACGGTCGTTTCCTGAAAGATTATATATGTGAAGAAACAGGTGATTCTCTTACTGAGGACCAGTGGAACGATTTGGTTTGCTTTGAAGGTAATGCAAATGCTTTCCGTTTGCTTACGCATCATTTCAATGGCCGTCGTAAGGGAGGTTTCGTAATGACGTACAGCACTTTGGCATCAATTGTTAAGTATCCATTCAGCAGTAACCTGTCAGGCGGAAAGCGAAAGTTTGGCTTTTTCCAGGCCGAAAAAGACTCGTATTTGAGAATCGCTGATGAATTGGGTATTAGGCGCATGGATAGTCCAGAAGGGACATTAAGCTTTGCTCGTTATCCATTAGTTTATCTCGTGGAGGCAGCAGATGACATTTGCTACGAGATAATGGATATAGAAGATGCCCACAAGTTAAAGATTCTTACTACAGACGAGACCAAGGAACTGCTTCTGTCTTATTTCCCCGAGGAGCAGAAGTTGCGCATTCTGCAGAGGATGTCCACTGTGGACGATAGTAATGAGCAAATAGTTTATTTGCGTTCCTGCGTGATAAACACTTTGGAAACGGAATGTGTGAAGGTCTTTGTGCAGAACGAGGAAAGTATTCTGGCGGGTGAGTTTAAGGGGAGCTTGATAGATTACATTGACGAGATCCCTCGACAAGCATATCAGCGTTGCGAAAGACTAAGCTACGATAGGATCTATAACAGCAAGGATGTTGTGGATATAGAAATTGCCGGTTTCAAGGTGATAACAACATTGCTTGATTTGATGGTTCAGGCTGCCATACACCCAGACAGAGCATTTTCGCAATTGCTGATAAATCGTGTATCTCCCCAATACGATATCAAAGCTTCCACATTATATGGTAGAGTTATGGCTGTACTGGATTATATATCAGGTATGACCGACGTGTATGCTATGGATATGTATCGTAAGATAAACGGAATGTCTATTCCCACGCTTTAGGTATAAAAATCGCAATAAAAATGAAGTCAGTAAAGATAGTAAACAAGTCTCACCATCCTTTGCCGCAATATTCTACAGCAAACAGTGCAGGCATGGATCTTAGAGCCAATATTGACAGTCCGATTGTACTTGCTCCCTTGCAGCGCGTTCTTGTTCCTACAGGGCTTTCTATGTCATTGCCGGAAGGCTGCGAAGCGCAGGTGAGACCCAGGAGCGGACTTGCTTTGAAACATGGCATCACAGTACTTAATACCCCAGGTACCATTGATGCAGACTATCGAGGAGAAATAGGCGTGATACTGGTAAATCTTGGGGACAAGGAGTTTGTAATTAATGATGGCGAGCGGATAGCTCAGTTGGTAGTTGCTAAATATGAGCAGATTGAGTTTCTTCCAGTAGAAACTTTGGACGAGACGGAGCGCGGAGCAGGCGGATTTGGACACAGTGGCGTGAAATGAGATTGCTATTTGCTATATTTATGTTGGTTCTGTGCCAGTTTTCAGTAGCACAGACGGCACGTTTGGACTATTTCCTTATGACAGCGGCACAAAGTCGTATGGAGGGGAAGTGGTCAGAAGCCTTTGAACTCTATCGTCATTGTCTGGAAATAGATTCATGTTCAGCAGAGGCCTTGTATCATTTGGGTAAAATAAATATCTACCTACGTCGGGACAGTATAGGAATGGAACTTCTGCAGAGGGCTGTGGAACTTGATTCCAATAATGTATATTATATTGAACCTTTGGCTTCATTGTACTTGAGATCAGGAATTGAAGAGGAGGCTTTACCTTTGATAGAGCGTATTAGCGAGTTGCAGAGCAATAGGTCCGATGTGCTTTCACATTTGGCTAGTTTATATGAACGGACAGGTAGGGTGGAGGATGCCATTGCAGCTCTTGACCGTTTGGAATTGCTTGAGGGAAAGATTTCTCAAATTACCAAAGAAAAATTCTCCCTTTATATGCAGTTGGGAGACAGTGTCAGTGCTTTTGCGGAACTGCAGAATCTTTGTGACGAGTATCCTGCCGATCTTTCTCACAAGATTAGCATGGGTTATTGTTATCAGCAGTTGGGGGATTTCGAGCGTGCAATGGAAATATATGATCAGGTACGTGCCATTGATCCAACAAATGTGTCTTTGCAGATGGTTATGCTTGACTACTATCTGATGCAGGGAAAGGATAGCCTTTATGATGCGACTAGAGACTCTATCCTGTATGCTCCAGAAACGGATACAGAAAAACGTGTTAGTCTTCTTCAGCAGATGATACAGCGTATGTCTCCAGATTCTGTTGATACAGAACGTGTTGTGGAGCGTTTTGAGCATGTTCTGCAATTAGATTCAGCAAGTCTTGAAATACTGACTTTATATGCAGCTTTTCTGGATTATAGGCAGAGACCACCGAAGGAGTTGGAGAAGTTGATGTTTCGTATCTTGAGTGTTGAACCCGATAATGATATTGCAACTCAATGGTTGTTGCAGTACAATGTGGAACAACGTGATTATGCGGCATTGGAAGAAATATGCCGTAGAGGACTGAACTATCACCCTCAGGATTTGGTATATGCCTATCTATTGGGTATGATATTGTTGGAGAACGGCGATTACAAAGAGTCGTTGTCTGTGCTTGAGAAAGGAATCTCCTCTCGCTCTGCGGAGACTCGTTTGGCACTGTTGTCTGATGCCTTTATGGTGAAAGGTGATGCCTATTATAAATTGGACGAGTACGAAAAGGCCTACTTGGATTACGATTCAGCCTTAATATATAATAAGGATAATATTCTTTGCCTAAATAATTATGCATATTATCTGTCTTTGCGCAATGAGAATTTGGACAAGGCAGAAGAGATGAGTTATCGTACAATAAAGACAGACCCAGAAAACAAGGTCTATCTGGATACATATGCATGGATACTCTTTATGCAAGGCAGTTATTCGGAAGCACAGCGTTATATGGATAAGGTTGTGCCACGCGATAGCACTGAGCAGTTCTTGATGACAAATGAACATACGACAAGTGGAATATTGGAGCATGCAGCGGATATTGCATGGATGAACGGAGATATACAGCGTGCAGTCTATTTATGGCAGTTGGCTGTAAGTCGAAGTGACAATGATGCAACTCCTATGCTATCAAAGAAGGCCAAAAAGAAGAAATATTACAAATCAAAAAAATAGCATGAAAGAAACGATGAAAGGTATTTGCTATTCCATATTATATATTGTGCTGTTTGCCGCTATGGCATCTTGCTCTTCAGCCAGAAAGATGGCAATGGAAAACTCTGGCAAACAATCTGTCTGGAATAGCGGAGAGTGTGTTGCTGCAAGACTTAATCTCAAATTCGCAGATTCCAGCGGCAAGGGTACTTCCATAGGCGGTTCTCTTAGGATGAAACGTGATGATGTGGTTCAGTTGAATGCTACATATATATTAGGAATTCAAGTCGGAACATTGGAGATGACAAGGGACAGTATTGTCATTATAAGCAGAACCACACGCCAATATGCAGTATTCGGTTATCCAGAACTTTCTGCCATGTTGAAGCGTGAATTGACATTTGATGACATGCAGAGTCTCTTTTGGGGTGAGGCAAAGGACCTTAAACTTAATGGTATGAAATGGAAGTATGGTTCGTTTGTCAATATGCAGGATAACCGAAAGTTGCCAGGCGATATAAAGTTGCAGTTTGCAGATGGAAAATCTTCGGTAGACATTTCTCTGGAATTGTCAAATCATCAATATAATGGAGATTGGAATACCCGTACAAAGTTTAATGCTTCAAACTACACTGGTTTGAGTTTGGAACAGGCTGTCAAGATAGTCTCATTGCTTATAGGAGGATAGGTGAAGTTCATGAAAGTGTATAGTCTTTTGCGTTGTGTTTGTTTTGCGATGCTGGTATTCTGTTCCAGTGTGGATGTGTGTGCGCAAAACAGCAAGAAGGTTAAGGAACTTAAAGCTCAGAAGACTCGTCTTCAAAAGAATCTTAAGAAGTCTCAGCAAGACCTCGCAAAGACAGGCAAGGATGTTAAGGACGGAAAATCGTATCTGCACCATATTGACAGGAAACTGGAGGAACGTGTAGAGCACATCCGTAGCATGGAGGGAGAAATGGAGACTCTGGATTCGGAAATAAATGTCCTCCGTACGGATATAAAGAGTTTAGGGCGGCAATTGTCTGACAAGAAGCAGAAGTACATACGCGCATTACGCTTTTCTTCTCAGTTTCCGAAGATTGACAATACTCTGGTCTTTGTTCTTAGTGCCAAGAATCTGACTCAGATGTATCGTCGTGCACGTTATGCTCGTGAGTATGCAGTTCATCAGCATGAGTTGGGGAGACAGATTCAGCAGAAACAAGGCGAACTGATGAATGCCAGGAATTCATTGCTGTCTGCCAAAAGCAAAAAGGCAGCAATGTTGCAGGAAGTGATGCGCCAACGACGCAAGCTTAATGAACAGCAGGTCCGTCAGCGGCAATACATTAAGAATCTGGAAAGACGTGAAGGTAACCTTCGTGAGAAGGTGTCTAAACAGCAGAAGGAGTTGGCATCCTTGAATAAGAAGATTGATGACCTGATTGCTCATGAGATAGAGCAGGCAAGAAAACGCGCCGAAGCAGATGCCAAACGTAAGGCACAAGCAGAAGCTAAACGTAAGGCGGGGGCAAAAAAAACAGGAACAGACAAGACACCCCAGTCTACGGCAAAATCAAAAGGTGCCACTGCTAGCAAGACTGCCGCAGGTTCATGGCTTACGGCCGATGAAAAGAAGCTTGAGGGAACCTTTGTGCAGAATAAAGGCCGCCTTCCTGTACCCATTACTGGCCAGTATCGTATAGGTAGTCGATACGGGGCATACAATGTGCCTGGCTTGAAAAATGTTACCCTTGACAATAAGGGCGTAAACTACGTAGGAAAGTCAGGAGCTCGTGCTCGCTGTGTCTTTGATGGGGTGGTAACGGCTGTATTCCAGTTTTCAGGGTCTAAGAATGTCCTTGTGCGCCACGGAAGTTACATTTCTGTTTATTGCAATCTCTCTTCTGTAATAGTGAAGAAGGGACAGAAACTCAAGGCCAGAGACCTAATAGGTACTGTGATGACTGATGATTCGGGAAATAGCGTTCTGCATTTTCAATTAAGGAAGGAGACTACAAAACTAAATCCCGAAGTATGGATAGGTAGATAGAGATTGCCTCCTTTATCTCACTTATTTTTATGAATTCATCAGCCGTATGGCTTCGTGAACTGTTGCCGGGTCCCATTTTTAGCGAGGGGAATCGCATCAGTGCCTGATCGCTCAGCGTGGGACTGCCGAACGGGACTCTGCCTAAAGAAACGGCTTTCTCTACCAAAGGGTGGGTTAGGGAAATGCCAGATGAAGACAGACGGAAACTGCGTGCCTTGACCTCGCTTTTCACATTTTGCCGTACGATTTCAAAGATTTCCTCGTTGCTGTATAGCTCGTTGCTGCGAACATCTACGGTATAGGTGCATTCAGAGGGAATCACGTTGTGCTGGGTTCCAGCATTCACTATCGTTACAGTCATCTTTACAGGTCCTAATATAGGGCTTTCCTTTGGGAAACGATATTCTCTGAACCATGCGATATCATCCAAAGCATGATATATCGCATTGTCTCCTTCATTTCTGGCAGCATGTCCTGATACCCCGTGTGCAGTGAGGTCCAGAACCATTAGCCCCTTTTCTGCTATGGCGGGATGCATTCCTGTGGGCTCTCCAACCAATGCGACGTCAATCTCTGGCAAGACAGTCAGTAGGTGCTCCATGCCGTTCTTGCCGCTGACCTCTTCTTCAGCGCTGATAGCCAGGATTAGGTTGTAGGGCAATGCCTCGTCTTTCAATACTCGAAATGCCTGAATAAGTGATACAAGCGAAGCTCCGTCGTCGTTGCTTCCCAACCCGTAGATGCAGTCTCCCTCTATTGTTGCCTTGTTTGGCTGGCGTGTCCAGTTTGCTGTCGGTTTGACTGTGTCGATATGTGCATTAATCATCAATGTTTTCCTGCTTTCAGTATAGTTTGGAGCAATAGACCACAGGTTGTTGCCATCACGGTTTACACTCAGGTTAAACTCTGTTTCCATGATCTCTTCCAATACGTCTGCGGCCTCTTTTTCTTCTCTGCTGATACGTGGGATTTCGATGAGCCGGCATAGCAGTTTTACTGCTTCTTGTGTAAGGTTCTCTATATTCATGCTGTTATCTAAAGCGTAAAGACCCAACAAAGTTAGTCTTTTTTGTTGCAATATCGTAATTATTTTTTGCATTATTCCTCTTGTCTGCTTAGAAAACGCTATCTTTGTGCGTAAATTAGTGAACAACACCATGCAGAATTTCAGTCCTTTACCCCTTCTTGTGCATGATCAGGCACAGATATATGGAGAGCGAGTGGCATTGCGCTATCGTGATTATTCTGAAGGTGTCTGGAAGGACATTTCATGGAAACAGTTTTCCAAGCGTATCCGTCTCCTGTCCGACGCACTCATAGCATTGGGTGTGGAAGAACAGGAAAATGTGGCTGTATTCTCCCAGAATATGCCTCAGGGACTGATGGTAGATTTTGCTTCCTATGCCATTAGGGCTGTTGTTGTGCCCATGTATGCCACCAGCAGCGAGATGCAGGTCAAGTATATCGTCAGCGATGCAAATATCCGTTTTGTTTTCGTTGGCGAGCAAGAGCAGTACGATATTGCCTTCCGCGTGTTGAAACACGCTTCCACTTTGGAGAAACTCATCATATTCAGTCGTGACGTATGCCTGAATCCAGAGGATCACATCAGCGTTTACTTCGATGATTTCCTGGCCTCAGCCACCAACACCCACCAAGGCATGGTCAGTGCCAGAAGCGAGGCCGTGCAACCTGATGACTTGGCTAATATCCTCTATACCAGCGGTACCACAGGCTTGTCTAAGGGAGTGATGCTCACACACGAGATGATTCACACTGCCGTAGCGTCACATTACGGAGTTTTTCCACTCTCTGACAAGGATGTTGTCCTCAATTTTCTGCCTTTTACCCATATTCTTGAACGTGGTTGGGCATATCTGTGTATAGCCAATGGTTGTACCCTGGCGGTCAATGTCAGGCCAGCCGATGTTCTGCAGTCCATGCGTGAGGTTCATCCCACCTGCATGTGTGCCGTACCTCGTTTTTGGGAGAAACTTTATTTTGCCGTGCAGGAACGCATAGAGCGCAGTAATCCGATGCAGAAGAAACTTCTTCTCGATGCTTTGGCTGTGGGCCATGAATACAATGTGGAGTACAAGATGAAGCATCTCGAACCACCTTTGGCATTGCGTGTCCAGTATTCCCTTTACGAGAACACTATGATAGCCTTCCTGAAGAAACAGCTGGGGCTGGAACGGGCCAACTTCTTCCCCACAGCAGGTGCTGCTGTCCCTCCGGCGATAGAGGACTTTGTACGCTCTGCAGGCTTGAATATGGTTGTGGGATATGGTCTTACAGAAAGTACCGCCACTGTTAGTATAGACCGCCTGAACATGCCCATCTCTATCGGCAGCGTAGGACGTCTTTTAGATGGTGTGGAGATAAAATTCGGTGAAAACAACGAGATCCTGCTCAAGGGCAAGACCATCACCAAGGGCTACTATCGCAAGGCTGAGGTTACGGAACTTTCCATCGACCAGGACGGATGGTTCCATACAGGCGATGCAGGCTATATCAAGGACGGAGAGCTTTTCCTCACGGATAGGATCAAGGATCTGTTCAAGACCAGTAACGGCAAGTATATTGCACCTCAGCTTATCGAGTCTAAGTTGTGCGTGGACAAGTACATTGACCAGATTGTTGTCGTGGCTGAACAGCGCAAGTTTGTATCAGCCCTTGTTATACCGCAATACGATCTGCTTAGGGAACTAGCCAAGGACTATGGAGTGGAGTGTCATAGCAATAAGGAACTTTGTGCCAACCCGCGAGTGGTAAAGTTCATGATGTACCGTATCGAAACACTCCAGCAAGAGTTTGCACATTACGAACAAATAAAGAAAATAACATTGCTGCCCGAACCTTTCAGTATGGAGAGAGGAGAACTCACCGATACGCTGAAGGTGAAGCGTGCTGTTCTGTATAGCAACTATCGGGAGCAGATAGAAAAGATGTACGAAGAAGAATGATTACACAAGACCAGTTGAAAGAGGTTCAGGCGAGAGTGGAACAGTTGAACCACTACCTGAACATCCCTGCAAAGAAGATGCAGTACGAGGAGGAGCAGCTCCGCACACAAGCCCCCGAGTTTTGGGAAGACCAGAAGCGCGCCGAGGAACAGATGAAGGTGGTGAAGGGGCTGGAAAAGTGGCTGAAGGGTTATCAGGAGGTAAGTACCTTGGCCGATGAATTGGCAACAGCTTTCGAGTTCTATAAAGAGGAACTTGTCACCGAACAGGAGGTGGACGAGCTTTATTCTCGTGCCATCACCTCTATCGAGGAACTAGAATTGAAGAATATGCTTCGCAAGGAGGAGGACTCTATGGATGCCGTCCTCAAAATCAATTCAGGTGCTGGTGGCACCGAGGCTCAGGACTGGGCGCAGATGCTTATGCGTATGTACATGCAATGGGCAGACAAGAACGGTTATAAGATCCGCATTGCCAACCTTCTCGAGGGCGACGATGCCGGCATCAAATCCTGCACTCTGGAACTTGAAGGCGAGTTTGCCTACGGTTATCTCAAGAGCGAGAATGGTGTGCATCGTTTGGTTCGTGTCTCTCCCTATAATGCACAGGGTAAGCGCATGACCTCTTTTGCTTCTGTTTTTGTAACCCCACTGGTAGACGATACCATCGAGGTAAACATCGAGCAGGCACGTATATCTTGGGACACCTTCCGTAGCTCTGGTGCAGGCGGACAGAACGTGAACAAGGTGGAATCCGGCGTGCGTTTGCGTTATATGTACAAGGACCCCTATACTGGCGAAGAGGAGGAAATCCTTATTGAAAACACCGAGACCCGCGACCAGCCCAAGAACAAGGAGAATGCCCTCCGCCTTTTGCGCTCAATGCTCTATGACAAGGAGTTGCAGCACCGTATGGAGGAACAGGCAAAGATAGAGGCTGGCAAGCGCAAGATAGAGTGGGGTAGCCAGATTCGCAGTTATGTCTTCGATGACCGTCGTGTCAAGGACCATCGTACCAACTATCAGACAAGCGATGTGGGTGGTGTCATGGACGGCAAGATAGATGCTTTCATCAAGGCATATTTGATGGAGTTCGGCGGCGAGTAATGTCACCGACCTTCCACATAGAAAATAAAAGAAGTTAAAAAACATACAATGGCGCATTACGAAACGGAAAGGAAGTTTCTCGTTAGGGGCGACTTCAAGGTGCATTCATACAATGCCACAAGGATACAGCAGGGTTATATATCCAGTTGTAATGGCAGGACTGTGCGTGTACGTATCCGTGACAACAAAGGCTATCTCACTATAAAGGGTCCCAGTGGTATTGCAGGACTTACCCGTTACGAGTTCGATACCGAGATTTCTCTTGAGGATGCACGAGATTTGATGAGAATCTGTGAGCCTGGCATCATCGACAAGACGCGATATCTTGTAAAGACGTCCGATGGTCGTCATGTTTGGGAGATAGATGAGTTCTATGGCGACAACGAAGGGCTTATTCTTGCGGAGATAGAACTGGACCATGAATATGAAGAGTTTGAGAAACCGGACTTTATTGGCCGTGAGGTTACTGGCGACCGCCGTTTCTACAATAGCCACATGCGCAATTATCCCTTTAAATTATGGAAAGAGGAAATTTTGGAAGCAAAATAGGCGCCATACTTGCCTCGGCCGGCAGTGCTGTAGGTCTGGGCAATATATGGCGTTTCCCAACAGAATGTGGCAGCAACGGAGGTGCTGCTTTTATTCTGATATATCTTGTGTGTGTGTTTTTCTTGGCCATGCCTGTAATGGTGGCCGAGTTTGTGATAGGTCGTTCCAGTCGTTCTAATGCGGTTGGTTCGTACCGTGTCCTTGCTCCAGGCAAACCATGGGTCGTTTCTGGCTTTATGGGTGTATTGGCGGGTTTTCTGGTACTTTCGTATTACAGTGTGGTTGCAGGCTGGACATTGGACTATACTTACGAGTCGCTTGTGGGCAATCTGATGTCTGGGGCGGATTTCGGTCAGTATTTCGCTGATTTTGTGGCCAGTCCTTGGCGCCCCGTCTTGTTTTTGTCTATCTTTTTGCTTATCACGCATTATGTTGTGGCTACTGGAGTGGAAAAAGGAATTGAGCGTTACAGCAAGATTATGATGCCACTGCTGTTGCTCATAATCCTTGTTCTTGCAGTTTTCTCCTTGACCATGCCCAATGCAATGGAGGGAATCAGATTTCTGCTCACTCCGGACTTCTCCAAGGTTACCAAGGATGTGGTTATCAGTGCCATGGGCCAGGCCTTCTTCTCGCTCAGTGTGGGTATGGGCACCTTGGCCACCTATGCCAGTTATTTCAATAAGGAAACAAAGTTGCTACCCTCTGCCATAGGAGTATGTACCATAGATACAATGGTGGCTATTTCTGCCGGTTTCATCATATTTCCCGCCGTGTTCAGTGTGGGTGTCAGTGCTGATTCTGGTCCTGGCTTGGTGTTCATCACCTTGCCTTATGTGTTTCAAGAGGCTTTCGGCACTGTGCCAGTTCTGGAGTACATGTTCTCGGGACTGTTCTATGTCCTGCTGCTTCTGGCGGCCCTTACCAGCAGTATATCCATGCACGAGATCAGCACGGCCTATATTCACGAGACTTTCAAGCTTAGCCGTCCCAAGGCTGCGGCGATTGTTACCGCTGTCTGTTTCCTTATGGGTATTGCCTGCAGTTTGTCGTTTGGTTTGTGGAAGGATGTTACAGTCATGGGCAAGGGGTTCTTTGATCTGTTTGACTTTATAACAGCCAAGTTCCTTATGCCCCTTGGTGGTCTGCTCATCTGTACGTTTGTTGGGTGGGACATGAACAAGCGCATTGTGGCCCAGGAACTTAATTCAAGATTTACCTCCTTGCTGATGATACTTTTCAGCTGGGTGGCGCCAATAGGTATAGGTATAATATTTGTTTACGGTTTGATTAGCGGATAAATGGAAAAACACGCAAATTTCGGTAGCCGAATGGGGGCTATCTTTGCTGCGGCTGGCAGTGCCGTGGGGTTAGGTAACATCTGGCGCTTTCCTATGTTAGTGGGCGACAATGGAGGTGCAGCCTTCATTCTGATATACATACTATGTATTCTCTTCGTGGGCATACCCATTATGGTGGGTGAGTTTGTCATTGGTCGTCACACGCAGAGCAATATGATAGATGCTTTCCGTCAATTGGCTCCAGGCAAGTGGTGGCGCATCATTGGTGTAATGGGTATAGGTGTGGCGTTCATAATCCTCAGTTACTACATCGTGGTGAGTGGTTGGACTCTGTTTTATGCCTATAGCAGTTTCACAGGAGCCTTAGCTAATCCAGACAGCAACTACGGAGCTTTCTTTGGCGACTTTGTTGCCAATCCTTGGCTTAGTTTATTGTCGGCGGTGCTGTTCATGCTCATGACTCATCTCATTATAATCCGTGGTGTGCAGAACGGTATTGAGAAGTTTTCCAAGGTGCTCATGCCCATGCTTCTGCTTATTATAGGCATTTTGGTGGTATGCACTTTCAGCATGCCCGGTATTAACGAGGGACTCACCTTCCTGCTCAAGCCCGACTTCTCCAAGCTCACCATCTCCGTGGTGCTTGCCGCCATGGGTCAGGCTTTCTACTCCCTCTCCGTGGCCATGGGATGCCTTTGCACCTATGCCAGTTATTTTGGTCGCAATACCCGTCTTGTTTCCTCTGCTCTTAGTGTCAGTTCCATAGACACATTTGTGGCCATTCTCAGTGGTTTTATTATATTCCCTGCTGTATTTTCCGTGCCTGGAGTTGAAGTGAATGCTGGTCCGGGACTTGTTTTCCAGACCTTGCCCTATGTCTTCAATATGGCTTTTGGCAATCTGCCAATCCTGGCCTATATCTTCAGTGGCCTGTTTTACATTCTTCTGTTCCTTGCCGCTCTGACCAGTGCTATCTCCCTGCACGAGGCGGTTACGGCCTATGTTCATGAGAATTGGCACATTACCCGCAAGAAGGCCTCTACAATAGTTTCTGTCAGTGCCATGTCCATGGGTGTGTTGTGTTGCCTCAGTTTCGGTATCCTCAATCATTGGACCATCTTTGGCCTTACCATCTTCGATCTCTTCGATGTAGTTTCCTCTACGATCATTCTGCCTCTTGGCGGTGTGCTGCTTGCCTTGTTCGTAGGTTGGTATCTCAACAGGGAACTTGTCCGCAAAGAGATTACCAACGATGGTCAGGTGTCTCAGCGCATCTTCCCTGTCCTTATGTTCCTTCTTCGTTGGTTAGCCCCCATTGCCATTCTTACGATGTTCATCAAGGGGCTGATAGAAATGTTCGGAAAGTAGTATGAAGAGGCGCAGCTGGTTTACACGTTCGCAACTATGGTTCCTTCTCATAGTGCTGAATGTTTGTCTGCTTTTGCTGGTTGCCCTTTTCCTTTCACATTATAGAAACGGCAGGGTAGGCGGCATAGCAGAGACGATGAACGAGGTGTCTGGCGACCGTCCCGCGTCAAGTTCATCTCAGTACTATGCTGTTGAAGCCTCCCAACCAGAATCTTTCCCTTTTGATCCAAATGAGGCGGATAGCACCCAACTGCTCCGCCTTGGTTTGGCGCCCTTCCAGGTACGAAGCATCTACCGCTATCGTGCCAAGGGTGGGCGTTTCAGCACTAAGGACGATTTTCGTCGTGTCTACCGCCTCACCAACGAGCAGTGGGAGCGCCTGTCTCCCCTTATACGCATAGCGCCAAAGTACCGTTTGGTGGATGCCGTGCCACCGTCGGACAAACGCCGTTCCTCCCATCCTGCGTCGTCTGTCGTGGATACCATCGTGCATCGTTCTGCCACAGACTCCTCTGCAACGTCAAGACTCCAACGGGCTTATGTGCAGAAGCTTTCTGGCGATGAAACCATAGACATCAATCTTGCCGACAGTGCCTTGCTTTGCCGTGTTCCTGGTATAGGGTCTTATTTTGCACGCAGAATTATCCAGTACAGACGGCGTCTTGGCGGATATGTATCTGTCGGCCAGCTCTTGCAGATAGAGGATTTCCCTGCCGATGCCCTTGCATGGATGCAGGTGGCGGATACGTGCCAGGTGCAGAAGTTGCAGATAAACCGCTTTAGTACACGCAAGCTCATGAAGCACCCCTATATGGGTTATTATCGTGCTTCGGAGATTGCCGACTACCGTCGGGTGCATGGTCCTATTCGCAGTATTGAGGTACTCATCACATTACCCCATTTCTCCGACGACGATATTCGTCGTCTCGCTCCCTATCTTTCTTTTGACTAAATTTGTTTTTTTTTTGTAGAAACTGCAATAAGGGTTTAAGTGTCCGATACTTAGGGTTAAAACCATATTTTCTCTCGCGTGTATATATAATAAGGTGTGTTTTCTGTCTCAAGTCTCTACGTTGTTCTGCTTCTGTAAAAACCTTTTTGACTCAGTCTAATTTGAAATAAGAGTGTTCTAAAAGTAGTTTTTTGCATTTATTATAGGAACAAGATTTGTATGCGACAAAAATTTACATAATGGGTGTTAAAGTTTAAAAAGCTTTAGTTAAAAGAATTGTTGTCTATTGTGACGTATTGTTTACTAGCATATCTTTGCGTCAGAAATCCAAACGAATCTAATTTAACAATTTGTATTATTGAAACCTAAAGCTAAATTAAAATGAAAAAATTAACTCATCTTTTTTGTGGAATTTTGTTATTCTCTGCTATGGCGGTGTCTTGTTCGGAAGAAGAGACCTCTAATGGATATGATGACAGTAGCGAAACTTCAGCCATCCTTCCTCCTCAACCAACTAGCGATGAAATACGTACCTTATTTGATGGTAAGACTTTCTTTGGTGATGTGAACGATCGTTTGATTCAGAATTTTATCTTGCCCAGAATAAGTAATATGTCAGATTCTATAGAAGATAGTAATCTTCAGTTTATAGTTCTGCCAGAAAAGTATGCTGAGACAATTCTAGCTAATGAAAACCTATTTAATTCACTGAAACGTTTTTGGAATAGGAAGAAGGCATTGGGCTTTTTTGAACCAGGGAAAAGTTCTCTGACATTGATATATAAACTACGTAATTACGATTATAGTTACACCCCAGAGATTACTGACGACATGGTAGAGAATTTTAAGAACATTAAATTATTTATCACGAATGTCGAGGGTAAGAGTTATGTTAGAGAAAGATATGATGTAGTGCAAGAACTTGTCTCTGAAGCGATAATTATGGAAGAGGATTCTGTAGAAACTACCGAACAGAATGCTCATCAAGTGGAAATAGCCATGTCAGATTATCATCTTGGCCAAATTGCTGAGGAGGTTTGCTTGTGGCTGAAAGAAAATATACAAATTGACGATGAGAGCGATCCTGCTTTAGTCAGAGCTACCTCCAGCTTTGATTATGCATCCAATGCTGTAAGTTCTGTGACATGGTCCAAGAACTTGACTATAGATTATGATGAGGTCGGAAGTTACCACAATTCAAATTTGACCCCGCGTACAATCACTCGTACCATGTTCGCTAAGGTGACTGGTGGATACTCACAGGAAGAGAATGCCGATATTTATGATGTTGCTATTGTGAGCAAGTTCCCTGTTAGTCAAATATATTACTGGAACATCCATTTGAAAACATATGGTTTGTTCGAATATAAGGATAAGTTTACAGGCAAGTGCTACACTGGTCCGATTGTAGAATTTAGTCTTGACGATGCAAGTGGCAACAAAGTTCCAAATACCAAGATTTATAGTCCTGTACCACAGGTTGAAAACCATAAAATTACTACCACACATTATCCTGCAACAGCAGAATTTGGTACCAGTCTTTCTGGAGGTATATCAACATCTGGTCCAGAGGCATCTGTCGGGCTCAGTTCAACCTTTTCATTGCCTTATGATGTCAAGACTCAAGAATATAAGGAGATGAAGTTTAATTATAGCGAGAGTGGTTCTTATGCGAAATGGCAGTATTATCATGACGGTTACTGGATTTATGACTGGACGAAAGGTCTTAATGGTCGACCTGACCATGCATACGAAGCTGCTACAAATGATAAAGACTTTGAATTCTTGTTTACATATAGGGTAGACGATTCCAAATCTTTGGGTGAAAAGAATCTTTATTTGAATGCTATCATTAATGACGAGATATATTCAGAATATTGTACACCAGACAAGCATACTAGGTATAGGAAATGGTGGACTAGTACTAAAAAGAATTCTTTGTTGCTACCTGTTGTTTATCGATACTTTGGCCAGTTTCGTCCCAACTACTATTCTGGAACAACATCCATTAACGACGACGATTGGGTAAACCTCAGTGTCTTACTTGAGGGTAATCCAAACTACCGTGCGTTGAGCGATGAAACAATATTAGTGGGTTCGCGTGTAGAGATAACTAAGAGTGGCCGCAGTGGTGTAGAAGAACAGGCAGAGCGCATCTGGACGGAAACCATAGAGTCGCTGGTGAAACAGAACAATGGGCATGTTCATGTTAGTGGCGAGTTCGTAGTAGGCCTTTATGGTGGTACCAATAAGAATGACCAGGGATGGCTCAAGAAAGGTTTGCATGTCAAGGGCAAGGAGTGGAAGTTGGTTAACGATGTGACAGAATATGAGAACTTGAGTCCTGATATGTAGTCACTTTCAATACAGATAAGGCCAATAGAATATGTAACAGAGTGAACTATAATGTGATTTCTCTGTTATAAAGTTTCAAGAAAATGCACCATGGTCAGCAACTCCATGGTGCATTTTTAAAGAAAGTGACTAAAATTTTAAAATAGTTTATATTTAAACCAAATCGGTTATTAGCGTAATGATGATAATAGCTTTTATTTTTGAACCTTTTCGTTAAGCCTTTATAAATATATCGTCTCCAAACCGCCATACCATCCCTCGTTAACATTGCAAAATTGTAATTTCAGAGAAATATAGATGGCATAAAGTAATGATGAAATGAAATTTAATATATACAAATCCAAACGAATTTTTTTTCTGCTTCTCACGCTTGTTCTCAGTCTGCCTGTGCTATCCGAAACTGTGATTGTGGATGGGATACATTATCAGATTGATCAGGTGGTAAAAGAAGTTTCTGTAAAGTCTAAGGAATCAAAGTATTCTGGTGCAGTTATAATTCCAGAGTCTATAGTATACAATTCTATAAGCTATTCTGTTACAAGCATATCCGATAATGCGTTCAAAGGTTGTGAGGATTTGACTTCTATCACTATTCCCAATAGTGTTATCAGCATAGGAGCAGATGCTTTCAGTGGTTGTGAATCTTTGACTTCGTTTACAATACCAAGCAGTGTTGTTAACATTGGTGGTACAGCTTTCAATAATTGCAAGGGATTGAAAGCAGTGCACATTTCTGACCTTGAGGCATATTTCAAAATCAATTTTACCAATTATAGCTCTAATCCATTGCGCTATGCACATCATCTTTTCATTGACGGCCAAGAAATCAAAGAATTAGTTGTTCCAAACAGCGTACGAAAAATCGGCAATTATGCGTTCACGGATTGTCTGGCTTTTACGTCAGTAATAATAAATCATAATGTAACAAGCATAGGTGCGTATGCTTTTTATGGTTGTACAGGTTTGAGCAAAATTGAGTTGCCACATGGAGTCACCTCCATAGGACAGAACGCATTCTATGGATGTTCCGCTCTACAATCGGTAACCTTGGGAGATAGAGTACAGAGTATTGGAGAACAGGCATTCTATGGATGCTCAAACTTAAGGGAGGTCATATGCCGTACTAAGAATCTCCCCACAGCAGCATCCAATACCTTTGGTTATGCACAGGAAAATATGTATCTTTATGTTCCATATACTTCCTTGGAGTATTATAGGAATACGGTTCCTTGGAACACTTTCAAAACTACTTCTGCCATACATAATAAATTCAATCTCACAGTGTCTTCTGTTGGCTATGCTACATTGTATCTGGATTTTGATGCCAATATTCCAAGCAATGTTATGGTTTATGTAGCTAGTGAGGTAGACGGCCAATATCTGAGGATGGATGAAATACAGGGCGTGTTGCCGGCATATACTGCCGTAATTGTAATGGCCGACCAAGGAACATACACATTCACTGAAAATTATTATCCTGCTACCCCAAATGAAAATAATCTTTTAAGAGGTTCAGTTTATACTATGGATATTGAGGCGGAAAAGAATATGTCATATTATGTCCTATCTGCCCCTGATGGTGAGGTGGGTATGTATTTAGCACAGCTTAGAGAAGGCAAGTTTCAGAACAATGCTAACAAGGCATATTTAATAGTTGAGAATGAAATTCTAGGTATCAACGAGCAAGAGGTGGATACTGAGACAGCACAACTAAGCCGTAGGTTAATATTTGATTTCAGTAACGAGACTCCCATCGAGGAGGTGATAAGCGAAAATGTTGTCAGGAATGGGCAACTTTTCGATTTGAGTGGTCGTCGCGTTCAGCATGTTCAGAAAGGTATCTATATTAAAAATGGCAAAATAGTGCTGATGTAGTGAGAAGCTGTGTATAACTTATTCACCAATATTCAGGATAGTATTGTTTAACCCAAATCGGTCGTTAGCGCATAACAGTCAAATGGCTCAGTATGTGAAGGGTACATTCCCCAATGCCAAGATAACTGAGTGGTCTAGGGATGGCAAAAAGCAATTGATCGAGCTGAACAACGACATGGAACTTGTGTTCAACGCCAAGGGCAAATTTCTACGCATGGACGACTGATTGGACTAAGGAATTTGTTAGAATACAACAAAGAGAGGCGCAGATTGTGTGTCTCTCTTTGTTGCGTTTACTTTTTTTGGAACCAGGTCACTCCTCACTCATGTGATTCCAGCCCTGTGCTTTGAGCTCGAACTCATTGCCGTCGCGACTGATGAGCGCCTTTCCCAGTTCTGGCTTGGTTATGTAGCCGATGACCTTGATGTCTTCTATGGAGCTGACAAGTTCGTTTGCAGTGAGCGGTACTGTAAACAGCAGTTCGTAGTCCTCGCCGCCATTCAGGGCGCAAGTGCTGACATTGAGGTTAAATTCTTCCGCGGCAACGGCTGTCTGATAGTCCAAGGGAATTCGTTCCTCGTAGATACGGCATCCGCACTTGCTCTGTTCGCAGATGTGCATGAGTTCGCTGCTCAGACCATCGGAGATGTCTATCATGGAGGTTATCTTCACGTTGGTCAGATGCAGCTTTTCTATGATGTCCTTGCGTGCTTCGGGTTTCATCTGTCTTTCCAGAAGATATTCCTTGCCGGCAAAGTCGGGTTGTGGAATCTGGGCTATTGCCTCCTCCATGCTGCTGCCGTTTCTTCGTGCCTGTTGTGTGACCTCCTTTACCTGTTGGTTGTATACGGCCTTTTCACGTTCCAGAATCTGCAACCCCATATATGCTGCACCTAAGTTGCCTGACACGCAGATAAGGTCTGTATCCTTGGCTCCGCTACGATAAGCAATATCTTGCTCTTTTGCACAGCCGATGGCTGTTATGCTTATTGCCAATCCTGTCATGCTGCTTGTTGTGTCACCACCCACGATGTCCACTTTGTGATGTTCGCAAGCCATGCGCATACCACTGTACAGTTCCTCAATGTCTTCTACCTTGAAGCGTTTGCTTATTGCCAGACTTACAGTAATTTGGCTGGGCGTGCCATTCATGGCATAGATGTCGCTTAGGTTCACCATCACAGCCTTGTATCCCAGATGCCGCAGGGGCATATATGTGAGGTCAAAGTGTATGCCTTCCATCAAAAGGTCTGTGGTTACCAGCATTCTCTCCTCTGGGCCGGTACTGATAATGGCGCAATCGTCTCCCACTCCCTTGTGTGTGGAGGCATTACAAGGTATTATGTCTTTGGTGAGGTGCTTTATCAAGCCGAACTCACCCAATTCTGCTATTTCCAATGTGTAATTTATATTTTTATGTGGGTTAGGAGCGTGCAATCATTTCGCGCATGATGGCTGCCATGCGTGGTTGTGCCTCGGCAGCAGCTTTCTGCACGTCTTCATGTGTCACTTCAACGATCTCTTCCATGCCTCCCAAGTCTGTAATTATACTTATGCCAAAACACTTGATGCCGCAATGGCGTGCTACGATAACTTCGGGTACAGTGCTCATGCCTACGGCATCAGCTCCCCAGCGTGCGAACATGCGGTATTCCGATGGGGTCTCATATGCAGGACCTTGTGTGGCCAGGTACACACCATGCTGTACCTTTATGCCTTTTTCCTTTGCGATGGAGTCTGCCAGTGCAATCAACCCAGGGGCATATGCATATCCCATGTCGGGGAAACGTGGGCCTTGGGGGATGTTCTGGCCGCGCAGAGGGTTTTCTGGCATAAAGTTTATCTGGTCGGTAATAATCATTAGATCGCCTATTTGGAAGTCAGGGTTTGTGCCGCCTGCAGCATTGCTGACAAAGAGGGTCTTGATGCCCAGTTCGCACATCACACGGATGGGGAAGGTGACCTGCTTCATGTCATAGCCTTCATAGTAGTGGAAACGTCCCTCCATGGCTAAAATGTCTTTTCCTCCTAAACGGCCAAATATCAAGCAGCCTGCGTGGCCCTCAACTGTGCTCACGGGGAAGTTGGGAATTTCTGTATATGAAATAACCTTCTCTTTGTCAATCTCTTTGGCCAGTTCTCCCAACCCTGTGCCCAGGATAATTGCCGTTTCAGGCTTTGTTGTCATTCTTGCTTTGAGCCATTCTGCCGTTTCTATGATTTTTTTGTACATAACCTGTTATTTTGTCATTGAACATTGCTGCTTTCCCCTGAAGGAAGTGTATTTTTATTGGGAGCACCCAAATGTGGCATGCTATTTCGTCTGGGAGGTTTTCCATGGACAATAATCTGGTGGCGTCCTTTTCTGTGGTGATGATTATATGTGGTTTGGGGAGTTTTTCCAGTCTACGGCTTATGTCCTCTATGTCACCTTGGTCATAGTAGTGATGATCGCGGAAATCCATGCTTTCCACAGAGGCAAAGCGTTTGGCTATGTCCATTTTCATTTGTTTTGGACATCCTATGCCGGTAGCCAAAAGTACGTTGCATTGCTTCATGTCTTGGAGACTGCGCATTTCGTACGTTGCCATATTCACCATCTTTCCGTACCTAAATGAGCTATAATACAGTTGCTGATAAGGTCTAAGTTTCAAAGACTCTGCAATAATTCTATACTGCATGGGGGATATGTCTTCAGGGCATTTGGTAACGATAACCATGTTGGCTCTTTCCTTTCCTTGTGCAGACTCCCTCAGTCGGCCAGCTGGCAGTATCATGTCCTGGGTTATAAGCCGGTGGTAGTCTGTAAGTAGAATGTTACGCCCGGGGGTTACGTATCTGTGCTGGAATGCATCGTCCAACAGTATCACCTGCACGTCTTTTGTCTCGGGATCGTTTATCAGGTGTTCTATGCCGCGACACCTGTTCGCATCTACGGCGACATATATGTTGGAGAACTTCTGTGCCATTTGCCATGGTTCGTCGCCAACCATTTCCATTGGTGTTTCGGGGGTGGCCAAAACATACCCTCTGCTTTTACGCTTGTATCCTCGACTGAGGACGGCAACCTTGTAGTTTGTGGATAGGAGTCTGATTAGGTATTCTATGTGAGGTGTCTTGCCTGTACCGCCAATAGTGATGTTGCCGACGGCTATCACCGGGATTTCATAACGCTTGCTTGGAAGTACCTCCCAATCAAAAAGACGGTTGCGGACATACGTAACCAAACCATATATCCAGGATATAGGGGTGAGCCATTTGTATGTCTTAATCAGTTCGCCTTCCATTCTGTTTTTTGTGCTTTATGTCAAGGTTTAGCCCAACAAAGGTAACTATTTTATTCTTTTCTTCCAAAGTATTTGTTCGTTTTTGGCATTTGTGGTCTTCGCAAGGGCTTAAATCCGAGTGTAAGTACTTTTAAAAAACGATTTTTGGGCAAAAGTCCGTCCAGAGTATAGTTTCAAAGACGCAGACAATAAAAAGAGTTGCATGAGCATTAACGGGATTTCATAGACAGAAATCTTACAATGTAATTATCTTTACAAAGTTTGGCGGAATGTTGAAAATTTCCCTCACGTAGTTTTTTTTGCTACCTCGCGAGGGAAATTTTTCTACCTCGCGAGGGAAATCATTTTTGCGATTTTTGCGTTTTTTCAATATTTTGGTTTTTTGACATTGAAAAATCATTACAGGAGCCAGTGATGGTAAATCAGAAAACAGTCTTGCCGGTAGGGACGCTGCGTGCAGCGTCCGCAAAAGCAAAACGCAAAACACATAACACAAAACTACAGACACAGTTCCAACTGGCGCTGCGAGCTGCTACGTCCGACAACAGCAAACCAAGCGGACGCTGCACGCAGCGTCCCTACCCCCTTCTTCCCCCTTTCCTTTCCTTCCCCCCCCCTCCCTCTTTTCTTTCTCCTTTCTCCTTTCTCCTTTCTTATCTCTCCTTTCTCCTTTAATCCCGCTTTGCGGTCTTGGCTTTGCTCACGCTCGGCAGAATCAAGTTAGACTTGCCTCTGCTCTCGCTTAAACGCAAAGTTCTCCTTTCTTCTTCCCTCCTTTCTCCTTGCCTCTATAT
>JAEIGA010001011.1_pt1 | contig 42349 bp, 38 predicted proteins | sample 9270691 | NCBI WGS metagenome assembly JAEIGA01 (sample SAMN17057246, study PRJNA624740) | gut metagenome | biome: biome; isolation source: fecal sample | host: Bos grunniens | place: China: Xizang | collected 2019 | reverse complement strand
AATCCCACAAAGATAGAAAAGAATTGAGCCTCGCGCATTGACGGAATCTCAAGCGAATTGAGGCGCTCTACAAAACTACGGTCAATCCTTACCTGATCGTTGTACTGTATGTCGGCCCAGTTGGCATCGTGAACAGGACGGCTTTTGTACTGCTCCTCGGTCATGTTGTATGCACTCACTGACACTCTGCGCGTATCCATCTCGGAGAGGTATATCTCAAGCACAAAGCTCTTCAACAGATATACTGTTATCGCGAAACATACTACACCCACTGCCAGTGAGAGTATAGATATTATGTTCTGTGTCTTGTATTTGAGCAGGTTGCGCCATGCTATCTTGAAATAGTGCTGTATCATTGTGCTGTTGTTTATTAATATTCTTATATAACGTGTTTTTCTTTTTCTTATTCTTCTATTATTACCTCTTCGGCGTCACCTATGCGGTCGTATCCGCTTGTTATCACACGGTCGCCGGGTTTCAGTCCCTTGAGGACCTCGAACTGCTCAGGGTTCTGCCGCCCAACCTCAATGGGAACACGACGTGCTATGCCTGTCTCCCCGTCAATCAGGAAAATCCACTCGCCGCCGCTCTTCTGGTAGAAGTCTCCACGCGGGATGACAACCGCCGGCTCGGGCTGCCCCAACTCCACCTTCACACGGTAGCTCTTGCCAAGACGTATATTCTCGGGGGTCGCACCGTTGAAGAGAAGGTCGACAGCAAACTTACGCTCCTTGACCTCGGGCACCACACGGCTTATGCGTAGCGGAAAGGTGTCCTGCTTCTGCACTATGGTGGCCGGCAGCCCGGCATGTATGCGTTCAACGTAATATTCGCTCAGTTGCGTGCTGACCTTATACTGGTCCATTATCTTGAGCTCGCCAATCTTGGAACCGGCACTCACCTGCTGTCCTATTATGAGGTTGATGTGCCCCAACTGCCCGTCGCATGGTGCGCGTACCACAAGACCCTCGGTGCGGCGACGTGTATTCTGCAACCTGCGCTGTGCAGCCTCGCGGTCGGCTACAATCATCTGACGGCGGAGTACGGTTGTCGCCGAGTCATGCCCGAGGCTCTGCATCTGCAGCATGAGTTTATTGTGCAGGTGCTCGTTCTCAGCCTCCACGATATCCAGTTCGGCACGGCTCTTAATGCCCATGGCAAACTCCTCACGGCTTTGGGTAAGCTTGCGCTCCAATGCAGTAATCTGGTACTTCTGCTCAAGTGTCTGCAAGCGGAGGTCGATGCTCTTCTGCTCCATCTGTATCTCCTGTTCATGCAGGTTGCGGTTATCCTTCTCCCATTGTTCGCGCTCCTCATCAATGGTACGCAACAGGTCGGGGTTGCTGAGCACGAGGATGGTGTCGCCCTGCTTCAGCATTGCACCCTCATCACATACTATACGCTCTACATAGCCGTTCTCAAGAGCATTCAGCTGTATTGTCATTATAGGGTGTACAAGCCCTTCCACTTCAACGAACTCAAGGAAAGGTGCCTCGACAACTTCGGCTGTGCGTACACGCTCCTTGCTTATGCTGCGCCGCGGAGGCGAGACGGCAAGCACTATAGTGTACACGAGCAAGGCAACAAAGGCAGTACCCGAAACAATATGCACCAGGTATTTCCGGTACCATGGCTGCGGTGGTAGCTTTATATCCATAATTTTCTGGTTTATTTTGCTGTTTTTAGTTTTGGCATTTCCGTCTTCAGTTTTCACTTCTCAATCTCCGGCAGCTGTTCGGTTATGCTGCAATGCTCGCGGAAGTCATACCCCGTCATGCTGCGCAGCGTGTAGTACAGACTCCAATAGGTGCTCATGGCATAGAGGTAGGAGCGCCCGGCTGAATTCTGTTCGGCTATGGCATCGTTGAGGTCGAGCAGCGTATTCTGCCCCATTATGTAGAGGCGCATGGCTACCGTATGCCTGTGGCGGGCACGCCGGTCGGTGAGACGGGCAATGCGCACCTTGCGTGCCTGCATGTTGAACTGCGAGACAAGCTTCTGCACATTATGTGTAAAATCCTCCATACCCTGCTGCGCCTGTATCTCCACGAGCTCCAGCTGCGAACGTGCCACACGCACCTTTCCGCGTCCACGCCCCCAATCGAGTATGGGCAACGAAATGGTAAGACTTCCGTACTCCTGTGGCATAGGCCTCTTATAAGCACCGTGCAGGGTGTTTCCCGTCTGCGACAGACCGAACTGGAGATATATGTCGGCCTTCAGTCCCGCATTTGCCTTTGCATATGCAAGGTTGCTGCCGGCCTCCTTGCGTATGCGCTCATAGTACACAGGATCGGGGCTGTTCTTCATTGCCATTTCAAGGGCCTCGGGAAAGGGGACTGCAAAATCGGGGACACTGTCGGGCAGCAGAAGGGCTATATATGTATCCTGCCCCAACCCGAGGTATGAACGGAACTGCTGCAAGGTCTCTTCGTGAGCAATCTGCGCATCCATGGCATTCGCCTCCTCGCTAAGACGACGTATCTCGAGTTGCAGCATTTCATTCTCCGTTATTGTGCCGAGCTTGTAACGCCCCTGAGCCATACGGTAAAGCGTGTCGGCATTGGCATAGTTGTCATGAGCCATACTCAGATTGCTCTGCGCCGTGGCAAGATTGAAGAAGTGGTTGCATGCCTGTGCCGATACGAGTTCTATGGTCTCGGCATAACTCTTCTTGGCCTCGGCATAGCGCAAAGGCTCTATGCGGCGGTCCCATTTGAGACTGTTGTAACCGAAAAGGCTCTGGCTATAACCGATACTCACCGGAACGGTACTGAACATGTTCATCTTGCTCTCCATCTCTCTGAGATAGTTGACACTGCTCCTTATGAAGAAGGTTCCGCCGGTAAGCGGTATATTCTGATTGATGCTTAATGACAAGTCGCCACCGAACTGGCTCTGACTGAGAAAGAGCGATGTTCCGTCGCCCTGGGTAATCTTGTTTACCTCATTGTTTATATATGGCGAGCTATTGAGAGTGAGCGATGGAAGATAGTTGGCACGATAGTAACGGTAGTTCCAATACTGCACAAGGAAAGTATGACGTGCACTACGGGCCGACGGCGAGTGCTTCTTGGCGATTTCTATTGCCTGTGGAAGCGTGAGCATAAGCGTGTCGCCCGTCCAGGCAAAAGAGCTGGACGGCAAAAGAAACAGAAGGAACAATACTCTCCTCACAACAAGGGATATTACCGACACTGACAATCTGTTTGTTTTCATACTTTCTTATATTGTGTTTTTGATGCTGTTCAGAAGCAGCTTGGCTTTCTGAAAAATATTTTTCTTATAAAACCCGTCATTGTCACGGGGTTCCATTATACTATATACAAAAAGCGTGCCAAGCTAATATTTTATTGACTATCAGCATCATAACAAAACAAAGACTTAACAAAAACCGTGCGGTTACGCACATGCAGCGTGCGATTGCGCACAACCGCACAGAAAGGACCCGGAAAAAACGCAGACAAGTGGTGAAATATTGATATTTTACCACTTGTACATTTCTTATTTTCGCATAACTTTACACATGAATTCTCAGGCGCATACAATGAAATATAAAGGAAAGATATTGATAGTCGATGACAACGAGGATGTACTCCTGTCGCTCAACATGCTGTTACGCCCATGGACCGAGGCCATAAGGGTCATTACCGACCCCGGACGCATAATAGAGTTCATGGACAGTTTCCACCCCGATGTGATTCTGCTGGACATGAATTTCAGCAGGGACAGCATAAGCGGCGAGGAGGGATATGAATGGCTCGCACGCATACTCGAACATGACCCGTCCAGCGTGGTCATATTCATGACTGCGTACGTGAGCACCGAGAAGACCGTGCGGGCAATAAAGGCCGGTGCGGTGGACTTCGTACCAAAGCCTTGGGAGAACAGGAAGATGATTGAGACAATACATTCCGCCGTAGACCTGAAACGCAGCAGAATGATGCCGGCAACGGATGATGATGAGCAAGAGGAGACAGCTGTTCCTCTTCAGGAATCAATGTTCATCGGCGAGTCGGCACAGATTGTCGAGCTCAAGAGACGCATAACACATATAGCACCGACCGATGCAAACATCCTCATCACCGGCGAAAACGGTTCGGGAAAGGATGTCATTGCACACGAGATACACCGTTTATCGGCACGTAGCAGAAAGCCTATTGTATCAATAGACCTTGGCTGCATACCCGAGGCTCTCTTCGAGAGCGAGCTGTTCGGTCATGAGAAAGGTGCATTCACAGGAGCTACATCATCAAAGGCCGGTCGCATAGAGGAAGCCAACGGAGGCACTCTCTTCCTTGACGAGATAGGCAACCTGTCGCCTGCAATGCAACAGAAACTGCTTACCGTAATCGAAAAGCGCGAGACATCACGCATAGGCTCGACCAAGGTACAGAAGATTGACATCAGAATTGTTGCTGCGACAAACGCCGACCTGCATGCAATGGTGGCAGACGGCAGATTCCGCGAGGACCTGCTCTACCGCATCAACACCATAGAGTTCCACCTGCCGCCACTACGCGAACGCGGCAATGACATACTGCTGTTGGCAAACCATTTCATGGAGATATATGCCCGTAAATACAACCGGGAGACAAAAAAGCTGTCGCGCGATGAGGAACGCCGATTGCTCGCATACCCATTCCCGGGCAATGTACGCGAGTTGCAGCACTGCATAGAGAGGATGGTAATTGACCCCGGCTCACCTCTTCCGACCGGTAACGGCAGGATGCAGGAGAGCGCACAGACATCACTGAACCTTGTAGAGCTTGAACGTGCGGCAATACGCAAGGCCCTTGAACAGAGCAACGGTAACCTGTCGGTAGCGGCCGAACTGTTGGGAATTACGCGTTATGCGCTTTACAGGAAAATTGACAAACACGGCATCTGATGGGATTCTGGCAGAACATATTTTACAACAAGAGCATCAAGCGTCTGAGACTGATGCTTGAATCGGTACGTATGCGCGATTTCAGCCTGCAATACTCACTTGACAAACTCACAGGCGAGGAACGCCGTATGGCCGAGGAGATAAATGCGTTCATCAATGAGTTCCGCGAGACAGAGCGCAAGCACCAGGGAGAGACACATCTCTATGATGCGCTGCTCTCGAATGTAGACTCAATACTCATTGCAACGGATGACACAGGCAAGACCAGATGGATGAACAGAGCTGCAATAGAGCAGTTATGCGGCTTCCAGTTCGACAGACTCGACAACTTGTCGGCGTTGCACCCCTCATTACCCGGACAGCTGAAAGGACTACGCAAGAACAGCATGAGCCTCATCTCTTTTCCGACCGGCCAAGGCGAGGAAAGACGCTATGCTGCCACGATGAGGAGAATGTTCGTCAACGGCATAGGCTATCGCCTTTATACCATTCAGGACGTTGCATCGGTTTTCAGGCAGAGTGAGTCCCTTGCACAGCAGAGACTGATAAGGGTGCTGACACATGAGATTGTGAACTCACTGACACCAATAGTATCGCTGTCGGAGACCATGGCCGACAACATGGCTATGGGTAGCGAACGCGACATCAGCGACAGCGAGATGGAGATTGCACTGTCAGCAATAAGCCGCAGAGCAAAGGGGCTTATGGAGTTCGTGCAACGTTACCGCATGCTCTCGGGTATTGCACCGCCTGTCATAAGCGCTGTAAGAATAAAGGAACTGATAATGGGTCTTCAGGAGTTTGTAGTTCCGCAGACAAAAGAGGGCTGCACGATAAGTTTCAATACCGGATGCGGAGATGCGATGATTGGTATTGACCGCGCGCAGATTGAACAGGTATTCCTGAACCTGCTGAAAAACGCAGTGGAGACAGGAGCAACGCTCATTGATGTCACAGGAACATTATCCGATGATGAGCGTTGGCTTATAGTTTCGGTAACGGACAATGGCGGTGGTTTCCCGCATGAAGCCGCTGAAAACATGTTTACCCCTTTCTTCACCACAAAGAGCGGCGGACAGGGTATAGGGCTTGCAGTATGCCGCCAGATAGTAAGCAACCACGGTGGAGTCATAGGAGCCGAATGCCTGGAGGATGGCAGCGGTGCCAGCTTTACCGTAAGGCTGCCGATGAAAGAGGTATAACTGTCACAGCCATACGGCATGCCGTGAATGAAAATATATAAGCTGCCAAATTTGGCAGCTTATATATTTTCAGTTTAGTACGAACTCCCTTAAATCGCTGTTTATGCTCTTTTCTACTCTGAAGTTACGTGCGAAGTTCCTGATGAACTCGAGTGAAGAGACGGACGGACCGGGGAATTTTTCTTTTTTAAGAGCCTTGCTGATAACCGACTCGGTAATTGGTGTAGATTTTTTATCCATAGGCAGACGGCTTTAATATTGCGTTCTTTGTATTATTAACGCACTTATTAAAAAAATAGTATATGCCGCTGAAAAATTTTCAGCGGCATATACTATTTTTTTAATAAACCCTATTGGTTTATTCCAACACGAGCGATACATTCTTCTCTGCTGCTATCCGACGCATATTGAGAATTGCATAGCGCATGCGGCCAAGGGCAGTGTTTATGCTCACGCCTGTTATGTCGGCAATCTCCTTGAATGACATGTCCTGATAGTAGCGCATGAACACCACTTCGCGCTGACAGTCGGGAAGCTCATCGATGAGCATACGTACATCCTTGAGCACTTGGTCGTTAACCATACGGTTTTCAATATTGCCTTCGGAAAATTTCGCATCATTGAAAAGGTCTATCTCTGTCTCGTCATTGGAAACAGTATTCTCGTTCCTTTCTGTACGGAACTGGTCTATAACAAGATTATGGGCAATGCGTGTTATCCATGCAGAGAACTTCCCGTCATTTGTGTATCGCCCCTGCTGCAATGTAATGATGGCTTTTACGAAAGTCTCTTGAAAGATATCTTCCGCAACCTCACGTGAATGTACCAAGAAAAAGATGTAATTGTATAACCTGTCTTTATGGCGTTCCAACAATATGTCAAACGCAGAATTGTTGCCTTCCAAATAAAGTGTGACCAGCATATCGTCGGTCATCTGCTTTAAATTCTTCATTGTGTCTTCTATTAAAAATGAAGTAGAAGTCTCTCTATAGGCAACAGTTTTTAGGTTAATAAATATGATTCCGGCGACAAAGAAAAGGAATAAATATCTTAAATCCAAATATTTTTACAAAAAAGAATAATTTTGACACAATATAGGGGTGATACTGCCGTTATCACCCCTACTATTCTATCCATTCTGTGCCTTCTTTACACCATCCTCATTCCTGTGATTGAGAAACCACGCAGAAGTTCTCCAACCAGCATCCGTTTCTTTCCGGCAAGTTGCACATCGCACAACGACACATAGCCCCCTGCTACTGCAACCTTTATATATGTCTTTCCATCGGTCACAAACTCTCCGGGCTGCATATTATGGACTGCATGCTCTTTAGCGACACCATACACCTTCAGTGCAACAACCCTTCCTGCATCATCGGCAAGTTCGCACCATGCTGCCGGATATGGAGACATGCCACGTACAAAATCATATACCTGCCCAAGGCTCTTTGTCCATGATATGCGGCATGTTTCACGAAAAATCTTAGGAGCCGGACGCAACTCGTTTTCACTACCATACATCGCTGCCTGAGCCATAGCTGATGCCTTGCCATTCACAATGGCATCAACTGTGCGCACAACGGTATCTCCACCCTGAAGCATCAATTTATCGTGAAGCGTTCCGGCATTATCAGCTTCATCTATCGTGACGGTATCGCGGAATATTATATCTCCGGTATCTATTTCATGCTTGAGGAAGAATGTCGTTACACCGGTCTCCCTGTCTCCATTTATTATTGCCCAGTTTATTGGAGCTGCGCCACGATACTGTGGCAAAAGCGATGCATGCAGATTGAATGTTCCGAGGCGAGGCATGTTCCACACGCTCTCCGGCAACATGCGGAATGCCACGACAATCTGCAGGTCGGCATTCCACTCTTTCAGCGCAGTGAGGAAACTCTCGTCCTTCAACGATTCCGGCTGCAGAAGAGGAAGATTCTCTGCCACCGCAAACTGCTTGACCGGACTCTGGAGAAGCTGGTTTCCTCTTTTGCTTATTATTTTATCGGGCATTGTAACAACTCCTGCTATCTCGTATCCGCATCCTGCATCCCTGCGCTGTTTTTCGAGCAACCTGCGTAAAGGCTCTACCGCAAAATCGGGAGTGCCAAGGTAAACTATTCTCAATTTTTCCATTTTCAATCAGATGTAAATTCCAACAAAGTCTTGCGGTATGCTGTAAAAATCGCCGACTTTGATATAAATCCTATATACTCCCCTGCTGCATCCTCTACCGGCAGATTCCATGCTCCCGACTCTTCGAACTTGCGCATGACAGCCTCCATAGGCTCTTCGATATTTAGGCGCATGGGAACTTCCTGCATCAATTCGGCAACAGCATAGCGGTGATACAATTCCTGACGGAACATTATGTGCCGTATATCATCGAGATACAGAATACCGACAAGATGATTTGCGGCATTTATCACAGGGAATATGTTACGTTTTGTTTTTGCTACGACAGACGTAAGTGCACCCAAATCCATATCAGGACTGACACGCATAAAATTCTTCTCTATAACATCGGAGACCTTGAGTATAGTGAGCACCGCCTGGTCTTTATGATGAGTTATAAGCTCGCCACTACGGGCAAGACGTATGGCATATATGTTATAGTTGTCAAAAACCCTGACAGTGAGGTAGGAGCACACAGACACTATCATAAGTGGAAGAAAAAGAGCATAGCCTCCTGTAAGTTCCGCAATGAGGAAGACACCAGTCAGGGGTGCATGAAAGACACCGGACATAAGTGCCGCCATTCCAAAGAGTGCGAAGTTCTTGTCCGAGACCTCTACCCCAAGACCGTATAGGTTAACAATACTGGCAAAAAGATAACCTGTAACGCAACCAAGGAAAAGACTGGGAGCAAATATTCCGCCACAGCCGCCTCCGCAATTGGTAACTGTAGAAGCAAACGCCTTGAAGATTATTATAAGGAACATGTACGGGAGAATATAGGCTGCATGTCCGTAAAAGAGCGAGTTGTCAAGTATTATATTTTCCGAAGTACCGTTTATGAGCTGTGTAATGGTCTCATATCCTTCACCGTACAATGGCGGGAAAAGGAAGATGAGCACACTGAGGATACTACCTCCGATTGCAAGTTTGGCATAGGGATTCTTGAGTTTCCTGAACTGAGCCTCGATAGCAGTTGTCACATGAGTGAAATAGAGCGATACCAGACCGCAAAGAATACCGAGTATAATCACAGAAGGAACTCTGACGAGACTGAATGCATCTTCCATATGGAACTCGAACATTGCATCGGTTCCCATGAGGATATACGATATTGTAGCAGCAGTAACACTTGATATGAGAAGCGGCAGCAGCGACGACATTGTCAAGTCGAGCATCAGTACCTCTATCACAAACACAAGACCTGCGATAGGTGCCTTGAATATACCGGATACCGCACCTGCTGCACCACAACCTATAAGCAGCATCATCACCTTTTTCTCCATCTTGAAGAAACTGCCGAGATTGGAACCTATTGCAGAACCGGTCATAACAATAGGCGACTCGGCTCCTACAGAACCGCCGAAGCCGATGGTAATGCCGCTGGCGATGAGCGATGACCATGAATTGTGACGACGTATCTTGCCCTGACGGCTTGATATGGCATATAGTACTTTTGTAACACCGTGGCTAATATCATCACGCACTACCTTACGTATAAAAAGGCCTGTTATGAAAATACCGATAACGGGATATACAAGATAGAGCCAGTTGAAAGTGTGGGCATCGAAACCACCTGTGAGAAGGTGCTGTATGAAATGTATAAGATGCTTGAGAACAAATGCGGACAGTGCAGAAAGGACTCCAACAACAAAACTCAGGACAAGTATGAACTGGTTCTGCGACACATGCTTTTCACGCCATTCGATAAAGCGGTCAAGCAAGCCTTTTCTTTTTGCATCTTCCTTCATTCCCTTATTATGGTAACTGTTCCGTTGGCCGCCAGTTTTATTATGCTCGAAGCCTTTGCATGTCCTTTTTCGAGTTGACGGTAGTTCACAACATAATCTACTGCCGATATTATCTCTTCACTTATCTCACTATAATTGTCGGGTGTAGGCTCACCGCTTACATTTGCCGATGTTGAAACAACGGCTTTCTGAAAACGATAGCAGAGTTCTTTTGAAAAGAGTTCGGATGTGACACGTATTCCAACGCTGCCATCTTCGGCAATGAGATTGGGTGCAAGATTTCTCGCTCCGTCGTATATTATAGTCAAAGGTTTGGTCGTCAGTTCAATAAGGTCCCATGCCACAGACGGTACGCTGCCTACATAACGTGACAAACGGCCTGCGCTGTCAACCAGCAACAGCAGGGCTTTGCTGTCGCACCGTTTCTTTATCTCAAAGACACGCTTGACTGCATCGGGATTTGTGGCATCGCAGCCGATACCCCAAACTGTGTCTGTGGGATAAAGGATTACCCCACCCTTGCGCATTATCTCAACACACTTCTTTGCCTCTTCAGCTATAGTACCCATAAATATCAGAATTCACTTGTGAAATGGAAACGTATTGACTTGAAATCGTTCTGCGCCATCTGCAGCACGTAGTTGCTATCGGCAAGAAAGACATCGCGCCCTTCAATATCCTTGGCCATATACTGGTATTTGCGTTTTTTGAAAGCCTCAAGTTCAGCCTCATCATCACTCTCTATCCAACATGCCTTATAGAGACTGACAGGCTCCCAACGGCATTTTGCGTTGTACTCGTTTTCAAGGCGGTATTGTATAACCTCGAACTGTAGCTGACCTACTGTTCCAATAAGTTTACGGCCATTGTGCTGGTTGACAAAAAGCTGGGCAACACCCTCGCCCATAAGCTGGTCGATACCTTTAGCCAACTGTTTTGTCTTCATGGGGTCGGCATTCTCGATATACTTGAACATTTCCGGCGAGAAACTCGGCAAACCTTTGAAATGGAGATTCTCTCCCTCTGTAAGGGTATCGCCAATCTTGAAATTACCGGTATCGGGAAGACCGATGATGTCTCCGGGATAGGCCTCCTCGATAGTACTCTTGCGCTGAGCCATAAATTGCGTAGGAGAAGAGAAACGCATATCCTTTCCCAAACGTATGTGGCGATATGGAGTGTTACGGACAAATTTTCCGGAACATATCTTGCAGAATGCCACACACGAACGGTGATTGGGGTCAATATTTGCTGTTATCTTGAATATAAAACCTGTGAACTTGGAATCTTCGGGACACACAACACGCTCGACCGCATGCACAGGACGCGGACTCGGAGCTATCTTCACAAAGCAGTTAAGGAGTTCCTCCACACCAAAGTTGTTAAGCGCTGAGCCGAAGAATACCGGTGCAACCTTTGCATCAAGGTAATCCTGCACATTGAATTCGGGATACACACCGTCGACAAGTTCAAGGTCGGAACGCAATTTGAATGCAAGGTCGTCACCTATATTCCTGTCAAGTTCCTCGCTCTCTATATCGATTTCGACCTTCTCTGTTACTCGCTGCTTGTTGGGAGTAAACAGGTCGAGTTTCTGCTCATAAATATTATACACGCCTTTGAAGCGCGCACCTTGGTCTATTGGCCAACTGAGCGGACGTACGGCTATCTGAAGTTCGCTTTCAAGTTCATCAAGGAGTTCAAACGGGTCGCGTCCTTCGCGGTCCATCTTGTTCACATACACTATGACCGGAGTATTCCTCATGCGGCACACCGCCATTAGCTTGCGTGTCTGTGTCTCCACACCCTTTGCACTGTCGACGACGATTATCACGCTGTCTACAGCTGTAAGTGTACGGAATGTATCTTCTGCAAAGTCCTGGTGGCCGGGGGTATCAAGGATATTTATCTTATAACCTTCGTAGTCGAACTCCATAACAGATGTTGTCACAGAGATACCACGTTGCTTTTCAATCTCCATCCAGTCCGACGTTGCCGTCTTCTTTATCTTGTTCGATTTTACAGCACCCGCCACCTGTATCTGTCCGCCAAAAAGCAGAAGTTTCTCTGTAAGTGTCGTTTTTCCGGCATCCGGGTGCGATATGATAGCAAAAGTTCTTCTTCGCCCAATCTCCTCCTGTATACTCATTTTATTGTTTTTTCGTTGGTTTTCTACTATTTTACTCTTGGCTTTCAAGATCGAGATGTCCCTCTTCGTCCTCTTTGAAATAGAGAGAGAGCATCGAAATGAATTTTCCTATCTCTGCTGTAGCCTTCAGTGTCTCCTCGTTTATCTCCCTTTTCTGCAGTTTCATCAACCACACCATATACAGGGCATCAAAACAGTTTTCAAGTTCCGTCTTGTCGCGTCCCTCACTCTTGGTACGGAACTCCACGATGAATGGAAGTGCCTTATAATACGCAGCAGAATAGAACGGCACCTTGGGCGACTTCAACATACGTTGGTGTAAATCGGTCAGGTTTATTATGACATTCCTGTTTATCTGCAGATGACCTTTATCCTTTACACCCTCAAGACGCATCATATCGATAAGGTCGGCATACCACTGCAGCATTTCTGCCGATACATCTTCGGAGAGGCCATACGGCTCGACAATACTGCTCCTTATCGCATCAAGCGAAAGGTCATTGGCACGCAGCAGATCCTCGACCTGCCACATATATAGCAGGAACTCCGCTATATTATTTTTTCTGAGTTCACGTGAAATAAGCAAAGCAAAACGATTTTAGTGGAACGACCATGTACCTGTTGCTATCAGCACGGCACCGATAAGAGAACCAAGCATTACCAGAGCACCTATGACACGGTTGACAATCCAGATACCGCGTACATCAAAACGTACTCTGAGTTTGTTTACAAGATATGTTATGAACAGCCACCACAGCATGGCACCACCGAATATCGAGATATAGCCTATAAACTGGTTGAAGAAAGGCATATCGGGAAGCATGAAATTGAACGGGGTGAACAATGCCATGAAAAGAAGTACTATCAGAGGATTCGACAATGTGAGGAAGAATCCTGTAATACCGTTCTGGACAAGATTGCTTTTGTTACGGCTTACATTTCTTGTGTTTTGCACCGGATTGGTACGGAATGTATGTATACCGAACAGGAACATGACTATTGCTCCCACAAGCTGCATCCAATAAAGAGTTCCCGGGTTACTTATTATATCATACAGAAACGAAAGACCATAACCGGTAACAAGAGCATAGAGAATGTCGCTGAGCGCAGCGCCGGTTCCTGTCACTATTCCGTATATACGTCCTTTGTTCAATGTACGTTGGACACACAACACACCGACAGGTCCCATAGGCGCAGAAGCCACAATGCCTATTATCACGCCTTTTACGATAATCTCTACAAGCGAGATTTCGGATATTATAGACTGGAACAGTTCGTTAATCTCATTCATACTGCAAAGTTGCCATTTTTTTATGAAATAAACACCTGTTTACAGGTATTTTTTTTCATTTCAGAAACAATTGGGCTAACTGTTGGAAATTAAGCTAAAAAACGGGAGGAGGTGTCAAAAATCATATTTGGCACTCCCTCCCTGATTTTCATACATACGTACAAGCGTTATAGTCTGATAATCAAGAGAAGAGCGAAGCAATATTTACAAATTGCCACAATCTGTCCCGTTAACTGCCGGTTTCACCCATACGCTGTTTAAACGAAAGATACAGACATCATTTAACGTCCAAGAGCAATATTCACTCCCAGAGCTACACTGGCATTCATATTGTCGACCGGAATATAGTCGTCATTCACATTGCTGAAGAAACAGTCTGTACCGACAAAAAGGTCGAGATACTTCAGGTGAAGGCTTGCCAATGCTCCGAATCCAGAACCGAAGTCGGAGAATGTGCTGCTCACAGCTACATCAAATATCTTGAATGGAGCAAAGTTAACCATAATGGAGGTCTTGTCATACTTGAACACATCATCAAAGCAATGTGTATACAGAGCACCTACACTCAGTTTCTTAAAGAACGGAAGTGTATATTCGACTCCAAGATTGAGTTTTGCACCAAGATTTGTAGATACGCTCTTCTCACCCTCATCCTTTGCTTCAAGGAAAGACTCAAGTTCTTCCTGCAAATCCTCGAACTGGCTGTTTACAGATTTCTCCACGACATCGTAATCACCGTTCTGAATACCGTCTTTAATCTGCTCCTGGCTCACTGTAAAGCCATGGAATTCATACTCGATATCGGATGCAGCAGTAGCAGTATTGTTCCAACGGATAAATCCGAGGTCGGTAACAGATGCAGAGAGCGTAAGTCCCTTGAGGAAATTAGAGAAACTGTATGTAGCACCTAAATCAATGCCTGCACCATATCCCTGTATCTTATAGTCAACCGCTTCGTAACCGTTTATGACACCCTCTCTGTACTTGCCGGGAGCGAAATCCTCTACACCTTTTACATTGAAGTGGCCTCCAAGAGCAGCTTCAACACGACCATGGCTCGCAACATTCCAGCAATCGGCTGCATATACATAGTTGCCGTTTGCATCTTGAGTCTGCCTGATATTCTCGTCGATGACATTCATGTCTATCTGTGAAAAATCGAGGTTTGCATATGCAAGACCCAACAGGAATTTTACGCGTGCACCGATTGCAAGATTATCGTTAATCTTTCTTGAATGTCCCAAAGAGATGTCAACAAAATTACGTGTATACACATTCAGGTCCTTGATATGGTATGAACCGATTGACTTGAGGTCTTCTATGCTATTGAATTCAAGGTCACCTGTAGCAGTTTTCACAGCACGGAACATCTCTCGTGGAATATTCAAACCCACATTGGAACGCAGTGACACGTCAAAAGTATTGAAACCGCCCCACCCTTTGAATCCGAAAGAGATGATAGACATATCCAAATCAAGACGCACCTTATTGTCATTATTAAGGCCGTTCAAAAACTCATCGGCACTGACTCTGAAATCGGTAAACAGGAGGTCCTTTCCGCCATTAGCCTGTTCAAAGACAAAATTGCCGTAACCGACATCGCCGTATGTATTGATGTTAATGCCCCCGGCAAAGGGTATTGCCACAAAGCCACGCTCTGCCCCCCACGCCGGGTTCAGACGGTAACGCTGCAGACTTCCGTCAAGAAAATATGACGTTCTCAAAGACTGAGCAGAAACTACTCCTGCAAACAGAAGCATGGATGCAACCAGCATCAGCTTCCCGAATCTCAACATTTGTGTTTTCATAATTATAGATTTATGATGGTTGATATTTTGTCATGTATATTTTATCTACTGATTGGCAACTCCGTATTGGCAGTCGGGGCAGCACGATATACTCTGAAAGAGATTATGAAATCGGAAAGACCGGACAGGAATATACCGACACCAAGAACTATCGATGACATGTATGCTGTTTCAAAGGGATTTGCAAATACAACTATTGCCAACAATGCAAGCAAAAGCGGAACTGTAACCGTCTTCCACGACAACGGGAAGAATTTTCTTGATGTGAACAGTACAAACAACTGATAAGAGGATATCGCAAAAAGGACTATCGACAACATCCGCAACACCCACGAAAGGAATGTTTCGGGAGCTATAAGAAGCCATAATCCGAATGCAATGCTGCCGATGTCGACAATTGTAACCAACACATTCTGCACCGGGGAAGAGTTTTGTCTGTTGCGGTAAACCGAAATCATTGAAACCAATGCCGGAAAAAAGAATGCCGCACCGACAACGCGAACCATTAAAGGCAACACCTCTTCACTAATAAACATGAGCAACAACCCTACTATAATTGTAGATATGCTACGAACTGAAAATGCAATCATCGGTAAAGTTTATAAACATATTTATCAATAAAAATAAGAAGCCAATCTACATGTTTGCCTCATAATACACAAATGTATATAAAAAATCCTAAAAAAAGCAACAAAAACAAAAAATTAATATAAAAACACAAACATGCTCATTCGCCTCTGACATGATGCTTTGTTTAAAAGAAGAATGGAATGTAAAAGAAGATTGTTCCGCATTATGCCCGATTATAAAAAATGAGAACGACATCTCGCCGTTCTCATCTATCCGTTAACCGCAAACAATTTGCAGATTTATCCACTTTACACCATCGATACAATTATCTGGCGATGATAAGATAGTAGTTCTTCTTGCCCTTCTGCAGAAGAATATACTTGTCATTCAAAAGATTTTCTGTGGTAATGATCTGGTCAAACGAAGCAAGTTTCTCTTTGTTGACAGAGACACCTCCACCTTGTACAAGTTTGCGCATCTCACCCTTTGAGGCAAAAATAGCCGCCATCTCTGTAGTAAGGTCAACTGCCTTTATACCGGCACTGAGCGATTCGCGCGAAACCTCGAACTGAGGAACTCCATCGAACACGGCAAGCAGCGTATCCTCATCAAGAGAACGCAATGTCTCGGTAGAGGCATTGCCAAAAAGGATATTCGAGGCCTCAATGGCTTTATTGTACTCTTCTTCACCATGCACAAGAGTTGTCACTTCCATTGCAAGGCGCTTCTGAAGAAGACGCATGTGAGGAGCCTGTGAATGCTCTGCTACAAGAGCCTCAATCTCCTCGCGGCATATAGATGTGAATATCTTTATATACTTTTCGGCATCTTCGTCACTCACATTAAGCCAGAACTGGTAGAAACGGTAAGGCGATGTATAACGCTTGTCGAGCCATATATTACCCTGTTCGGTTTTTCCAAACTTCTTGCCGTCGGCCTTAGTGATGAGTGGACATGTGAGAGCAAACACCTCGTTACCCGACATCTTGCGTATCATCTCTGTACCAGTTGTAATGTTTCCCCACTGGTCGGCACCGCCAAGTTGCAGTTTGCAGCCGTGTGTCTCATTGAGGTGGACATAGTCGTAGCCCTGCAGAAGCTGGTAGGTGAATTCGGTAAACGACATTCCGTCTGTACCGGCCTCGCCCGATAAGCGACGCTTGACAGAATCCTTTGACATCATGTAGTTCACCGTTATCATCTTGCCTATATTACGGATGAAGTCAAGGAAAGTAAAGTTCTTCATCCAGTCGTAGTTATTGACAAGGACTGCCGCATTGGGTGCATCACTATCGAAATCGAGGAAGCGCGCAAGCTGCTTCTTGAGTGCCTCCTGATTGTGGCGAAGTTTCTCCTCGTCGATAAGCACACGCTCCTTTGACTTTCCCGAAGGGTCGCCAATCATGCCTGTTGCACCTCCGATAAGCGCAATCGGCTTATGACCGCAGAGTTGGAAGTGACGAAGCATCATCACACCTACCAAGTGACCTATGTGAAGCGAATCGGCAGTGGGGTCTATACCCAAGTATGCGCTTGTCATCTCCTTCTGCAACTGTTCTTCAGTTCCCGGCGTCATATCCTGTATCATACCACGCCATTTAAGTTCCTGTACAAAATTCATATCGTTATATTTATTGATGTTCCTTTAATATTTAATATTCATATTACCGATGCAAAGATAACCTTTTATCAGGAAGCTGTTTAAGAAACGGTTTAAAATTCTTCCGAAAAAGTTATCAGCACTCCCACAAACCGCACATATTTCAATATCATCACAACTTATAGAGTTGCGATGGTGTCGTACGCTTGAGCACATTAAGGCATACATCCTTCCCGGCTATGATACCGTAATCGCCAAATTCCATGGCTACAGCCTTATAGGCAAGTTCGGGATGATTATTCTCTTCGCTCAGGTGACAAAGCCATATATATTTGAGGTGCTCATTGAAGTGTGAAGCGAGATACCTGGCTGTTGCCTGGTTGCTAAGGTGTCCGCGAGAGCCCGATACACGAACTTTAAGAAAGTCGGGATAACGCCCCATCGCCAGCATCTGCTCTTCGTAATTTGACTCTATGACAAGGTAATTAGCCCTGTCGACATAGTAAGATACCGTAGGGGTTATTTCTCCCAAATCGGTCGCTATACAGAACTTCTTGTCACCGACCTCTATGAAATATCCGACATTGTCTGTTCCATCGTGAGGAACCTCAAAGGGTGTAATCTCAAAATCGCGGAGAACAACCGTGTTCTCTTTTTCTATGTAACGAACATATGTAGGGTCTATAGGCTTTGAAGTGCAGTAGTTCTGTGTAATGCCGTAATGCACCTCGCGCGTTGCATATACCGGTATCATTGCTTTTGCCGAAATCACTCCAAGCGACTTTATGTGGTCGGCATGGTCGTGAGTTACAAATATTGCACATATACTCTCAAAGGCAATACCTTCCTTCTTCAAGGCAAGTCTGATTGTCTTTGACGGTATTCCCGCATCTATGAGAATACCATAGTCGCCTACTCCCAAGTAGTAGCAATTTCCGCAGCTTCCGCTGCCGATACTCATAAAACGAATCTCCATATATATTTTTTTATTCTTTCAAATCGTGTCACATCAGAAAGGATATCCGATGGCAAAATGCAGTGCAAAGTCACGGCTGAACTTCGGACTGATTATCGGATACTTGTCCTTTCCGCTACATGAAGGGTCAATGGCTTTCATGGCACCATCGAGACGGAAGACAAACATATCAAGGTCGAAACGGAATCCTATGCCATAGGAAAATGCGAGATCCAGATAGAATGTAGCAATATCAAACCGTCCTCCCGGTTGTTCACTGTACTCGCGCAATGTCCAAATGTTTCCGACATCCACAAACACGGCTGAATGCAGTTTCCAGAACAGACGTGAACGGTACTCTATATTGACATCAAGTTTCATGTCTCCCGACTGGTTTATGAAATCGATGCTCGAGCCTTTATTCTTGTATCGTCCGGGACCCAAGCCTCGGACAGCCCAGCCACGCATACTGTTTGCACCTCCCGAGAAATAGCGTTTCTCAAAAGGCAATATCCTGGAGTTTCCGTACGGATATGCCACTCCTAATCCAAAATGGAACACCATGGAGTTACGGTCGTCAAAACGTATGCTCGTCGAAAAGTCAAAATCACCCTTCACATACTGCGCATAGGTAATATTCATGAATGTATAGTTTCCTTCACTATCCCTTGAACCGCCAAAGGCACTGTTTATACCATAGAGCAGGTTTCCGGAACACTCTATACCGGCACGCACAGAATAGGCGACCCGGTCCATGCGGTTGGAGTTCTTCAGCGACGAATTATAGGAATACGAATAACCCAATCTTGTTATGAGCAGATTCTCATAGTTGTATTTGAGAATCGAGTTGCGATTGGATATGCTGTCGAGATATTCACTTTTGAACGTATCCGAAATCCATGGCACATAGATATAGTTGAGGTCTAAGATGTCGAGCCTGTGCTTTGCCTCTTTTCTCTTGCTCCACAAATAACTCCATGATGCCGAAAGGATGCGTCTGTCAAATTCCGGACGTTCCTGTGAATTCATCTTGAGGGCAAATTGCGTTGTAGATGTAAGCATGCGCCTGTCTACCGGGACAAACGACGATACAATACCACCCGGCAGACGGAGACTCAGCTCGGCACCATACTCAAGATAACTGTCACCCATGTATCCTCCAAGGTCAGAGACAGCCTCATAAGCAGCAAACAGACGCAAGGAGAGCTGTTCCGACCCCTTGAAGCAGTTCTTGTCGGAAAACGTAACAGATGCGGCGGCACCAAGGTCACCGGCCGTGTTTGTACCTTCAAGTTCGAACCCAACCGAACGGCGCTTATTGCATTCGTACATTATATAACAGTCGAGGAGATTGGTATCGGGACGCTCAACCATCCTCACAGTAGTGTATTTCAAAGCCGTCAGCTGTGCAAAAGCATTGTATGTCCTGTCTACAGCCGTCTGGGAATACAAATCGCCGGGAACGATGTAGGTATTATCTACCAAGACAGACGGACGCACGATAATGTCGTCCTTGTAGATTATATTGTAGCCCTTATAATCCAGTGTATCACACCCGGAGAGAGCCGATTCCTCAAGACGCAGACCTGCGCCTGACACAAAGTATATCTTGCCTATCCTATAAACGCGGTGTTCCGACGGTGGCGATGACGCATTTTGAGCAAACATTGCCACGTTCATTGAAAGCTTGACTCTGTTTGAATGGTGGGCCGTATCGGCTGTATAGGTTATATACTCTTTCACGAAACGGAAATAACCGGTATCACGCAGCACGGCTGTAAGCCTACGACGTTCCTGTTCCATATTCTCAATGCTGAACGGCATTCCGGGACGCAAGAGAGAAGCCGAGGAGTTCTTGCGCAGAAGAGCCTCAAGTCTTTTGTCTTCTGTATTTAGTTTGATTTCAGAAACATAATATCTCTCACGTTCATGAAGATAATATTTGGCAACCGCGGTGCGTTTCATCTCATCGGTTTCACATTCGAAATCAACAGTCGCATGAAGATAGCCATCGTTCACAAGCATCTGCTCTATATTGGAACGGCTCATCGATGCCAGCCTTACATCGTATATCACCGGTGGTTCACCAAGTCTCTGCAGAACCTTATTACGCCACTTTGTCGTATCCTTACCGGACATGGAATATATATATAATGGAACCTTTGCAAGGCTGAACCATTTGGCATTAGGTTTCTGGCGGATATATGCATCCGATTTAAGCGCATTTGAAGAATTGGTTGTAGATATGACCTTGACATCATCAAGCAAAAACTCACCTTCGGGAACAAATTTCTTCACCGAGCATGAGAGAAGCATGAAAATGCACAAAAACAGATATGTGAGCCTACTCAAGGACATTATTACACCTAATTTCTAAAAATTCTTGCAAATATACACAAAAGATAAAAGATTTAAGGTAGATTTGCAGCACTTTAACGAAACAGAATTGAACAAAATGTTGAGCAAGTCACTGTTGAAACAGATTTCTTCACTTGAACTGAGAAAGTTCCGTAAGGAAAGCGGACTGTTTGTCGCCGAAGGGGGCAAAACCGTAACCGACCTTATCGGAGCCGGAATTGAGGCCGAAAAGATAATAGCTACAAAAGAATGGCTTGACACACACAACCTCAAATGCCGGACAGAAGTAATCACAGCAACCGATGAGGAGTTGAAACGGGCCAGTTTCTTGCGTGCTCCCCAAGGAATTATCGCTATATTCAGACAACCGGAATACACAACAGACATCAAAGCTCCGACAAGAGCGCTATGCCTTGCTGCAGACAACATTCAGGACCCGGGAAACATGGGTACTATAATACGCATTGCCGACTGGTTCGGCATCGAAGATATATTCTGCTCACCCGACACTGTAGATATCTACAATCCAAAGACAGTACAGGCCACCATGGGAGCATTAGGTAGAGTCAGGGTCCATTATACCAGGTTGCCGGAACTTATAGCATCACTTGATGGGGAAGCACCTGTATACGGAACATTTCTCGATGGCAAAGAGATATACAGCCACGAATTGTCGGAGAATGGCCTCATTGTAATGGGAAATGAGGGCAACGGAATAGGCAAGGAGTGCAGCAGCCTTATAACAGAGCGTCTGCTGATACCGAATTATCCTGTCGGGAGAGAGACCTCGGAGTCACTGAATGTATCTGTCGCCACAGCCATAGTATGCGCGGAATTCCGTCGCCGTATGGGAACATTTTCTATGAAATGATATTACAGGATGAATCACAGCCTTGAGAAACTGTTTCCTACACGCGAATAGGCATATAATATTTCCCCAGATTTGCCGACAGGAACAGCATCCCGAAGCTCATCAATGTTCAGAGCATCAGAATTGTAAGAAAGAAAAATCTCGTCAAAAAAGCACATAGAAGGAAGTTCCCGTTCAAAAGGAAAGATAGAGACAACACATCCGTCGGCAACATCGACTACCCAACCGCAAAGTCTCTCACCTGTGGGCAAATACAGTTCGCGGACAACGTAGAGCATCAATCTTCTGTTTTTTTCCGCGCATCATCCTTGACATGGAATCTCCTAACCGAAATGTCGCTCAACACCACCCCGGCATTGCCACACGAAGCGCTGTCGGAATAATAGACGAATCCGCTCATCGACTTGAGTCTGCTGTCGACATTTCTATTTACAGCGAGCAGATAATCCCCTCCGGTCTTCAGCATCACACCCTTGCTTTCCGAACTCTTGTCATCGTATTCAAACAACACTGCAGCGTAGGCATGCTGATTAAAGACTGATAGCGAATCTTTATAAAACAAGGCCGAGAATGAGAACTGCAGACTGTCACCCGGAACAAAAGAGGAATCCTCGGGAGTTGTAAAAGAGAATAGCATCCTGTTGCTCAACGGTGTCGAAGTGAGCATTCTCACCTTTGAACTTGTCCATAGCTCTGCCGTATCCGTATCAAGGAAAGCGACATCAAGAGAGATACCTTCGTTCAGTGTGCCACGGGCAGCATCCAGTTCGGCAACCTCGGTTTCCGCTCTTGCCTCAAGCCTCTCATAAATTCTTTTCAAATGTTTGGGATACCTGTTATACCACATCATAGACGAGTCGAACTGCTCCTTTGTTATACCATGTTTATCAAAAGTATAACCGAAGAAAAGCTTTTCTTTGTAATCGGATGCAGAATACTCGCCCGACATGGACTGCACAAGATGATAGTCATACAGAAAGGCCTCCATTTTTTCAGGTGGAATAATGTGCTCCGGCATCTTCACCTCACACGAAACGAAGCCAGCCAAAAGCACGATACCGAGTATTTGCAACAAACGACGCATTCTCAACTCAACAGATATTTTCTATAAAAAAGAAGCATAGTCACTACACTACAACTTATGCAGGCATCCGCAAAATTGAAGACCGGACTGAAAAAGATATCACCTCCGACAAGCGGCATCCACTCCGGCCATGTAAAAAGGGGAAAATAGAACATATCCACCACCCTTCCTTGCATGAACGAGGCATATCCTTCGCCCCAGGGGACGAAGGATGCCACCTGTCCATAACTCGACGAGAAAATCTCGCCATACAATAGGCAATCTATAATATTGCCCAAAGCTCCTGCAAGAATAAGTGCAACGCACACTACGAAACCTAAAGGATATTTTGTACTCTTTATTAACCTGTACAGGATATAGCCCAGGAAAACGACTGCAACGATACGGAAAGAGGTCAGGAAGTACTTGTTGAATATTTCCATTCCGAAAGCCATACCGTTATTCTCGACAAAACGTATCTCGAACCACTCTCCGAAGACCCTGAATCCATCGCCCAACGGCATGCTTGTCTTGACGGCTATCTTTATTGCCTGGTCGGCAATAACCGCCAAAAGCAGAACCGGCAGAACAAGACGGGAACGGTTTTTAAGTTTCTGTGCCATTGACCGTTATCTATTCTTCTTTGCCTCAATACTCAATGTCGCATGCGGAACGGCAAGAAGACGTTCCTTGGAGATGAGTTTTCCGGTCTCACGGCAAATGCCGTAAGTCTTATTCTCGATACGTACCAAAGCAGCCTGAAGTCCCTGTATGAACTTCGCCTGACGGCTTGCTATCTGCATCTGTTCTTCAAGATAAGCCGCATCGCTTCCATCCTCAAGGCCTTTATATGTAGGTGAAGTATCGGCAACATCGTTTGAATCCTCATGACGCAAGGCTCTCATAATCTGGTCATAGTCTCTTTTTGCCAGTTCAAGTTTCTGCATAATCACAGTGCGGAACTCTTCCAGTTCCTCATCTGAATAACGGAGTTTTTCTGACATATCTACAATTCTATTAATGGTTAGTTTATAAGTTTATTATTTTCTTGTCACTTGAACCTTGATTACAGCATCGTCGAGTTCAATATCCTCACCCTCGACAAGCGTAGCCGAAAGTTCCAAAGAATCGGCAAGCACCTGATTGCATATATACTCACGGAACTGCTCTGCAGCCGCGTCGCTTGACGCACTGCGAGAAAGCACCACTGATATGCGGTCGGTAATCTCAAAACCGCTGTCCTTACGTATAGCCTGTATCTTCTTGACAATCTCACGTGCAACACCCTCACGACGCAACTCCTCTGTTACCTCAACATCGAGTGCCACTGTAAGAGCGCCTTCATTGGCAACAGTCCATCCGGGAACATCCTCGCTATAGATTTCCACATCGGCAAGCTCGATAAGAGCATCGGTTCCCTCTACCTGCAATGTTACAGAGCCGTTCTTTTCAAGTTCTGCAATCTGCTCCTGGGGCATTGCCGTAACAGCAGCATTTACACTCTTCATCAGCTTGCCGAACTTCTTGCCCAAAGTGCGGAAGTTGCACTTGATTTTCTTGACAAGGATACCGTCACCATCGACAAATTCGAGTTCTTTGACATTAACCTCACTGAGTATAAGTTGTTTTACAGCCTCGATACGGGATTTCATCACCTCGTCGGCTGCAGGTATTGCAATCTTCTGCAATGGCTGACGTACAATGATTGCCTCCTTCTTGCGCAGAGCAAGCACCATAGAGGATATCTGCTGCGCAAGCTTCATGCGGAACTCAAGTTCACTATCCACAACAGCCTCATCACACTCGGGGAAGTCGGCAAGATGAACCGAGTTTGCATTGCAACGGCCTGTAACAGATGTAAGGTCCTGATACAGACGGTCGACGTAGAACGGAGCTATAGGAGCCATAAGGCGTGCTACAGTCTCAAGGCATGTATATAATGTCTGATAAGCCGACAACTTGTCACGGCTCATATCCGAGCCCCAGAAACGCTTACGGCTGAGACGTACGAACCAGTTGCTCACATTGTCGATAACAAATTCCTGAATGAGACGGCCGGCCTTGGTAGGCTCATAATCGTTGAGACAATTGTTTACATTCTTTACAAGAGTATTCAGTTCGGACAATATCCAACGGTCAAGTTCGGGACGCTCACAAAGCGACATTTCCGGTTCTTCGAAAGTAAAGCCGTCTACATTGGCATACATTGTGAAGAAACTGTATGTCTGATAGAGCTTGCCGAAGAACGAACGTGTCACCTCCTTTACGCCGTCCTCATTGAAACGAAGATTGTCCCACGGCGCTGAATTGGTTATCATATACCAACGCAACGCATCACTGCCATACTTGCTGATAGTCTCAAACGGGTCTACTGCATTGCCAAGCCTCTTCGACATCTTGTCTCCGTTCTTGTCAAGGACAAGACCGTTGGAAATCACAGTCTTGAATGCAACCGTGTCGAACACCATTGTGGCAATTGCATGCAAAGTATAGAACCAGCCTCGTGTCTGGTCTACACCCTCGGCAATGAAGTCGGCAGGATATACTGTTCTGCTGTCGAGAAGTTCCTTGTTCTCGAAAGGATAATGTATCTGCGCATAAGGCATGGCACCCGAGTCGAACCACACATCGATAAGGTCAAGTTCACGTGTCATCACCTTTCCTGTAGACGACACAAGCTTGATGTCATCGACGTAGGGACGGTGAAGGTCTATCTTGTCATAGTTCTCTTTGCTGTAGTCACCCGGAACGAATCCCTTGTCTTTATACGGATTGCTTGCCATGATGCCGGCAGCAACAGCCTTCTCTATCTCGTCATACAATTCTGCGATAGAACCGATACATACAGCCTCTCCATCCTCGCTTGTCCATATCGGGAGAGGAGTACCCCAATAACGGCTACGGCTGAGGTTCCAATCGTTCAGATTCTCAAGCCACTTGCCGAAACGGCCCGTACCGGTAGATTCGGGTTTCCATGTTATCGTCTTGTTGAGTTCGCTCATACGCTCCTTCATCTGCGACGCTCTCACGAACCAACTGTCAAGCGGGTAATAGAGTACCGGTTTGTCCGTGCGCCAGCAATGAGGATAATTGTGTACATGCTTCTCTATCTTGAAAGCCGTACCGGCCTGCTTCATGACCATACATAGAGCCACATCGAGCGTCTCGGCCTTCGCAGCAGCCTTCTCATCATAACGTCCGTCAACTGTATACTGTGGGTCGTAGGCATTCTTTACATAGGCACCGGCAAATTTGGAATAGAGTTCGACATCAACGAAATCCTTGACAAAATCCGAATCAAGCTCGTCTATGCTCCAGAACTTTCCGGTGAAGTCAACCATAGGACGTGTCTCACCCTTGAAGTTTATCATGAACAGCGACGGGATGCCGGCAGCTTTCGCCACAAAGGCATCATCAGCACCGAATGTCGGAGCAATATGCACTATACCCGTACCGTCTTCGGTTGTGACATAATCGCCCGGTATAACCCTGAATGCATCGGCCGAAGCATCTACAAGCCTGTCGCCATCCTTAACCAAGGGTTTCACCCATGGGAAAAGCTGCGCATAATGCATACCAACAAGGTCGGAACCTTTGTACTCCGCTACTACTTTATAAGGTACCACCTTGTCGCCGACCTTGTACTCCTCGAGTGGAATATCGGCCCCGGCAGGGTTGAAGTGAGCAGAGAGAAGAGCCTTTGCAAGCACCACGGTAACAGGCTCACCATTGTAAGCATTGAATGTCTTCACTGCCACATAGTCAATCTTTGGACCTACACAGAGTGCCGTATTTGACGGCAGTGTCCAGGGAGTTGTTGTCCATGCAATGAAATAAGGCGTTCCCCACTCTGCCATTTCCGGTTTCGGGTCGAGCATGCGGAACTGTGCTACAGCCGTCGTATCCTTCACATCGCGGTAACAGCCGGGTTGATTAAGTTCATGCGAACTCAATCCCGTTCCTGCAGCAGGGGAATAGGGCTGTATGGTATATCCTTTATAAAGGAGTCCTTTGTTGTAGAGTTGCTTCAACAACCACCATAGCGATTCGATATAACTATTCTCATATGTTATATAAGGATTATCCAAATCGACCCAATAACCCATCTTTCGGGTCAGGTCGGTCCACTCCTTCGTATATTTCATTACCTCCTCGCGGCAATTGCGGTTATAGTCGTCGACCGATATCTTCTTGCCGATATCCTCCTTAGTGATATTGAGTTTTTTCTCAACGCCAAGTTCCACAGGAAGTCCGTGAGTATCCCAGCCGGCTTTTCTCTTAACCTGAAAGCCTTTCATTGTCTTGAAACGGCAGAATGTATCCTTTATGCTTCGTGCCATGACATGGTGTATGCCAGGCATGCCGTTTGCCGAAGGGGGACCCTCAAAGAAGACAAAAGAGGGTGCACCCTCGCGCTCTGTCATACTCTTTGAGAACAGGTCATTCTCTTCCCACCCCTCAAGCACCTCCTTGTTGATTTGCGGCAAATCAAGCTGGTTATATACAGGAAATCTCTTTTTCATATAGCAATTTCGATTTTATTCCATTTAATCTTGCAAAGATACCTAAAAAAAACGGAAAGAAAAAATCAAACCAACCCCAAGAAACAGATTTTATTATTATTACCCTACAATTTGCGCAAAGTTATATGGAATGAAAACAGAAACGCGTCCAAGGAAAACGCACAGAATATAAACTATCAATTACAACACGGGAATTACTGCATGAACGATTAAAGGAATATGACATTGGTATAGTTTTTTGTTAAAAAAGGTGAATAAAAGTACCATTTGGTGCAAGTGACACTATCTTTGCTTTAAATCCTGTCGGGGAGACACATCGGATGCGACACGACCGGATTGAAACAGAGCAGATAAATTCAAGAACCGGCATAAATATGAACATCGCAGTAGCAGGAACAGGGTATGTAGGATTGAGTGTAGCGACATTGCTGGCACAACACAACCAGGTGACAGCAGTAGACATCATACCCGAAAGAGTAGAAATGATAAACAGCCGCAAATCTCCTATTCAGGACGAATACATCGAACGGTTCTTCAAAGAGAAGGAGCTTAACCTTACAGCTACTCTTGATGCATGCACAGCATACAGCAATGCCGACTTTGTAGTAATTGCAGCTCCCACCAACTACGACAGCACCAAGAATTTTTTTGATACATCGGCTGTAGAGAGCGTCATCAGGCAGGTGATACAGTACAACCCCGATGCCATAATGGTAATAAAAAGCACCATACCGGTCGGGTACACTTCGGCAACAAGAGAGAAACTGCACACCGAAAATCTGCTTTTCTCCCCCGAATTCCTCAGAGAAAGCAAAGCGCTGTACGACAATCTATACCCCAGCCGTATTATCGTAGGCTATCCGGACGATTCTCCGCACCTTGAAAAAGCAGCACGCACATTCGCCTCACTGTTGCAACAAGGAGCGATAAGAAAGGAGATTCCCACGCTATTCATGGGGCTAACCGAAGCCGAAGCCGTAAAACTTTTCGCAAACACGTATCTCGCCCTGCGAGTAAGCTATTTCAACGAGCTCGACACATACGCCGAAATTAAAGGACTATGCACGCAGGACATAATAGACGGTGTCGGGCTTGACCCACGCATCGGGAACCAGTACAACAACCCGTCATTCGGGTACGGAGGCTATTGTCTTCCCAAAGACACCAAGCAACTGCTTGCCAACTATTGCGATGTCCCCCAGAACCTTGTCCGCGCGATTGTAGAGAGCAACCGCACGCGCAAAGATTTCATAGCCGACCGCGTATTGGCAAAAGCCGGCTATTATGACTACTACAACAGCGGAGACTTCAGTGCCGACTTGGAAAAGAGGTGCATCATAGGTGTTTACAGGCTCACCATGAAGACAAACAGCGACAACTTCCGCCAATCATCAATACAAGGTGTAATGAAACGCATTAAAGCCAAAGGAGCCGAAGTTATCATATATGAGCCCAGTCTCGAAAGCGGAAGCACTTTCTTCGGCAGCAAGGTTGTAAACAATATAGACGAATTCAAAAGGCTCTCCCAGACAATAATTGCAAACCGTTACGACCCAATCCTTGACGATGTAAAGGAGAAGGTGTACACACGCGATATATTCAAAAGAGACTGACCAAAAACAGATGCCACATGAATTAAGAAATATTTTTACACAACAAAAAATCAGGTCAACAACAAGACTTTCGGGCATTTGTACAAGAACAGGCATAATTGAATACAAAAGATAACGGGACTCAAATTGTTTCTCTGTTTTTTCGTTTAGAGACTAAAAAGTTTCTAAACAATCTAAAAAAAATCACTCACTGCACAAACAAAAACAGATGTTCGATTGTTTATGTCTAAAAGCAGCACACAACAAGACAAAACATTGGATACATTAGAATTTAGAAAAGAACTTTTAGCCACCGAACAGGTACTGAAAAGTTTTGCCCGTAGGCTCACTATGAACAAAGAAAGAGCAGACGACCTTGTTCAAGAGACAATACTAAAGGCACTATGGAATAGTGACAAGTACACACCACACACCAATATGGAGCGTTGGGTGTGCAGTATCATGTACAACACATTCGTCAACGACATCAACAAAAAGATGAACGAGGAAAAAGCAATCAAGCATCAGATGCAGGCGTACAAAAACAACCATGAAGCATGGACATGGTCAACCTACATCGATACAAGCTACGACAGTAAGGAGATATACAAGGTAATTTGCAGCCTTCCCGAAGGACAACGCAAACCCATGGAGATGCATCTGCAAGGTTTCAAATACAGTGAAATCGCCGAACACCTGTCAATTTCCATCGGAACGGTAAAGAGCCAGATATTCATATCGCGCAAGAAACTGCAGGAGTTACTTCGCGACTTCAAGGATTAATCAATTTGTAAAGACTATAAGAAAACCATGAATGCCCCAAGCGTTTATGACCGCTTAATTGTACTCATAGAGCAAATGTATGCAATGAGCACAGACTGCATATTGTAAAAAACTTTACACACAAGCAAAAAAGCGCCATCCGTCAACAAGAACCGCCTAATTAAAGGTCTGATTGCTTAAAATGACAGATGGCACCTGAATGATTATTATTTTGCAAATATACAATAAGTATCTATATACAAGATCGAAGCGGTTACAAATTTTCAAATTTTCAGATACTACAATTCTATCACTTCAACAACTCTCAACACGCCGTCATCCGAAACTATAAAACGTATATCGTATCCGCCGTATGGCATTCCGTAGACCCTTTCAGGGTCATTGTGATAGCGCGGACGAGGATCAAGACAAAGAAGTTTGACGACAACCTTATAGTCTTCATCCGGAATGACTCTTCTAAGTTCATCAGGGAAGACCACCTCTGCCCCACTCCAGTTATTGGTTTCGACAAAACCGCCACGGGCATCGGGATGTGCATCACTATAAGCTATATATGGTTTTATATCATAAATTGGAGTACCATCAACAAGGTCAGCACCTCCTACAATCAACACAACGCCTTCAGCACTATCCTCTACCCCAAGCATGCGCACCGAGGATAGTCCCAATGGATTCGGACGAAAAGGCGAACGTGTTGCAAATACCCCCATAGACCTGTTGCCACCCAATAAAGGCGGACGTACAAGCGGTGACCAGGAGTCCGCATTCCTCTCATTCAGAGAGAAGCCCCAAACGAGCCATAAGAAGTCAAACCCCTCGATTCCTCGCAAAGCATCGGCATTGCGGTATTCCTGTTCAAAGACTATGCGACCACGCAACTCAGGAACAAGGCCGCTTTGTCGCGGTGCCCCGAATTTTGTTGATAACGCAGAATGGTAATATGCTATCGGCTCTATTGTCATACTACTGATAATATTTTTGCAAAAATAGCTACAAACGAGCGAGAAATATGAAGTTAACTTCAATATTTTTCACAGCGGCAACGCGAAATCAGCGTTGCTTGCGACGACTGAACCTTTAGGTTTACAAAGGAGTGTGGTTTGACACCCAAAAAGTCTATATTCGCGGTTTACCGCAAAAATAGCGACAAACGAGCGAGAAATATCAAGCTTGCTTGGATATTTTTCAAAGTGAGTGCAGTATATGTTCGCGGTTTTACCGCAAAGATAGCTACAAACGAGCGAGAAACATGAAACCGCCTAATGTTTTCAAGCAATTATCGTCGAAACTCTTCAACAATCCATCTTCTATAGCCGCCACGAAATAAGCGGATGTACACGCCTTGTTGCTGCATGTGGATGACAAAAACAGAAACAGAACAAAAACAAAACAACACCAAATTTGCTCTTTTGGATATTTTTGATTTCATTTGTATGATAAACAAAAAATCACAATTTATAACATATACATTATGGAAAAGATTATTGGCCTGATTGATGCACCGTTCACCCCATTTTATGAAAACGGTGAGGTAAACTATGAACCTATCCCGACATACGCAAAGATGCTTGCAAAGAATGGTATGAAGGGAGTATTCATCAACGGTTCCTCGGGCGAAGGCTATATGCTTACCGAAGAGGAGCGCATCAAGCTTACAGAAGCTTGGGTGGCAGCAGCACCCGAAGGATTCAAGATTATAGTTCACGTAGGAAGCACCTGCGTGAAATCGAGTCGCCGCATGGCCGAGCACGCACAGAAAATGGGTGTATTCGGCATCGGAGCAATGGCACCGCCATTCCCTAAAGTAGGACGCGTTGAAGAGCTTGTGAAATACTGTGAGGAGATTGCCTCTGCAGCACCGGAATTGCCATTCTACTTCTATCACATCCCTGCGTTCAACGGTGCATTTCTCCCTATGGTCAAATTCCTTGAGGCTGTAGACGGGCGTATACCCAACTTTGCCGGTATAAAATATACCTTCGAGAGCTTGTACGAATACAACCAGTGCCGCCTCTATAAGAACGGTAAGTTCGACATGCTACATGGGCAGGATGAGACAATACTTCCTTGTCTTGCTATGGGCGGTGCACAAGGCGGAATCGGTGGAACAACCAACTACAACGGCTGCAACCTTGCAGGTATAATAGATGCCTGGAATGCCGGTGACATTGAGAAGGCACGCGAACTGCAGAACTTCTCACAGGAGGTTATAAATGTAATATGCCACTACCGTGGAAACATTGTCGGGGGAAAGAGAATCATGAAACTCATAGGTCTTGATCTTGGCAAAAACCGCACACCGTTCCAGAATATGACCGATGAGGAAGAGGCTGCAATGTATAAAGAACTCGAGGCAATCAACTTCTTTGAGCGCTGCAACAAATTCTAAAAGACCGCACTTTTTTGCAAGTCGACAACACTTTTACACTATGAATTGGAAAGAATATCTTGAAGGCTGGTCGCAGAAGTACCGCGATGACCTTGTAAACAATATCATGCCTTTTTGGATGAAGAACGGACTCGACCGCGTAAACGGTGGTGTCTACACCTGTGTAGACCGTGACGGAACACTGATTGATAGTACAAAATCGGTGTGGTTCCAAGGGCGTTTCGCCTTTGTATGCAGTTTCGCATACAACACCATAGAAAGAAATCCCGATTGGCTTGAAGCAGCAAAAAGCACAATAGACTTCATCGAGGCACACTGTTTCGACAGTGACGGAAGAATGTATTTTGAGGTAATGGCCGACGGTACACCATTGCGCAAGCGCCGTTATGTCTTCTCTGAAAGCTTCGCTGCTATCGCCATGGCAGAATATTCAAAGGCTTCCGGTGACAAGAGTTATGCAGAAAAAGCTTTGAAACTATTAAAGAATATACGCCGCTTTGTTGCAGAGCCCGGTTATATGGAGCCCAAATACCTTCCGGCACTACAGGCCAAGGGACATTCTTTGGTGATGATACTCATCAACACAGCCTCACGAATACGCAACGTGATAAGCGACCCTGTGCTCGATCAGCAAATCAACGAGTCCATAGCTTCTCTCAAGGATTTCATGAAACCCGAGTTCAAGGCACTGTTAGAGACAGTCGGCACAAACGGAGAGTTTATCGACACCATAAACGGCAGACTCATAAATCCCGGACACTGTATCGAGACAGCCTGGTTCCTGCTTGAGGAGGCAAAGCACCGTGGCTGGGAAAAAGAACTTACAGCACAGGCATTGCAAATCCTCGACTGGTCGTGGGAGTGGGGATGGGACAAGCAGTACGGAGGCATCATCAACTTCCGCGATTGCCGTAACCTGCCACCACAGGACTACTCGCAGGATATGAAGTTCTGGTGGCCACAGACCGAAGCCATTATTGCTACGCTCTATGCATACGAGGCTACAGGAGATGACAAGTACCTTATATGGCACAAACAGATAAGCGAATGGACATATGCCCACTTCCCCGACGAAGAGCATGGGGAGTGGTACGGATATCTGCACCGCGACGGAACTGTAGCACAGCCGGCTAAAGGAAACATTTTCAAAGGACCTTTCCACATCCCAAGAATGATGATAAAATCATTTGAACTTTGCAACATACTCACAAACAAGAAATAGAATGAGAAAGATAACAGACAAGAAGTGGTACCCGTGGCTTGTAGTGATATTGCTGTCGGGTGTTGCGTTCCTCAACTACATGGACCGACAGATGTTGAGCACCATGCGTTTTCATATGGCTGAGGATATCGTAGAAGTGGCTGAAAGCTACACCGGTCCATGGGGATGGGGAGCCTTGATGGCAGCATTCATGTGGATATACGGACTGATGAGTCCCATTTCGGGAACCATCGCCGACCGCATAAACCGCAAGAATCTTATTGTAGGCAGTCTTTTCGTATGGTCGGCAGTGACATTCCTCATGGGTTATGTCGACACATACTGGGAACTTTATGTACTGCGTGCCGTCATGGGATTCAGCGAGGCTCTGTATATTCCTGCAGCCCTTTCGCTCATTGCCGACATACATAGCGGACAGACACGTTCACTTGCCATAGGCATACACATGACCGGTCTCTACCTTGGACAGGTTGCCGGTGGCTTCGGCTCAATATTCTCCAGTGCACTCGACTGGCACACAGTATTTCTTGTATGCGGTCTTGTAGGAATGGTATATTCTGTCGTTCTCATAGCACTCGTCAGTGACCCTGGACGCGAGAAAGAGACAAAGATATCAAAAGAGAGCAATCAACCAAGCATAGCAAAAAGCATTTCTCTTGTATTGAGCAATGTCGCTTTCTGGGCAGTGCTATTTGTATTCACCACATTAAGCATGCCGGGATGGGCGACAAAGAACTGGTTGCCCGAACTTGTGGCAAAAGTCATATCTGGCAGTTTCGGCATTGACCCTAAAGAAGCCATGAACTATGCAGGCCCCACTGCTGTAATATGCCTTGCCGGAGCTTCATTCATCGGAGCCATGATTGGTGCAAGGATTTCGGACAGATGGGTACAGAAGAATCTTCGCGGACGCGTTTACACAAGCTGCATCGGTCTTGCGCTCATTGTTCCTTCACTTGTATTCATGGGGGTGGGTGATAGCATCGTATCTGTAGTATTTGCCATTCTTTGCTTCGGTATAGGCTACGGTTTCTTTGACACAAACACCATGCCTATACTTTGTCAGTTCGTGCCCTCACGCCAGCGTGCAACCGCATACGGTTTCATCAACATGTCGGGAGTGCTTGGAGGAGCTGCAATAACAACAGTTCTTGGCAGCCTCTCATTGGGAACAGGATTTGCCCTTTTAGGTGGTGTTACAGTCCTGTCGCTGCTGATACAGTTCTTCTGTCTGCGCCCCAAGACTACTAACATGGAATAGAGATGAAAGCTATGTTAAAGACTATACTCTCCTTTTCTGTTATTGCCATCATTGTCGGCTGCTGCAACAGAGAAGGAGAGTTGCATTACAAGACAGAGAAGTTCTGCATGATGCCGGACTTTGAAAAAGGATATGCGCAAGGAGTCTCGGCATGCTATGCAGTGGCAACGGATGATGCACTCTACATTGCAGGAGGATGCAATTTCCCCGTGACTCCTGCAGCCGAAGGTGGAGAGAAGGTCTACTATAAAGGAATATACCGCATTGCCACAAATGGGCAAGGAGAGTGGCAGCAGATTGCCGAATTGCCCGAAGAATCGGCATATGGAGCATGCATGCAGCATGGCGAGGACTTGATTATTGCAGGTGGCATGAACAGCAACGGTGCACTCGACAAAGTATACAGCATCAACCTTGCCACCATGCAGATAGAAGAGCTGCCTTCACTGCCCTGCACCATGGACAACCTCGCAGGTACAATTGCCGGGGAAACCTTGTATGTGGTAGGCGGAAATGTCAATGGAAAGGCAAGCAATAAGGTTTTCTCTCTCGAGCTTCACAAGGACAGTACATGGAAGGAACTGACACCTTTTCCTGGAGCAGCACGTGTCCAACCTGTATGCGCACATGCTAAAGGAGGAATATACGTATGGGGTGGATTCACCCCTGCGGTTGAAGGGAACGAGGCGGCGGTCCATTGCGACGGAGTGAGATACGACATTGCAACAGGCAATTGGGAATATGCCGGAAGCATAAATGCACAAAGAGGCAACATAACGCTATCGGGAGGGATAGCCGCAGCGTTTGACGAAAACAGCATTGTTGCTGTAGGCGGAGTAGACAAGGAAATTTTCCTTGATGCCATTTCTGGCACATATAGTATTGTAAAAAAAGAGGAGTACATGCACAAGCCCTCAAATTGGTACAGATTCAACAGCGAACTGCTGATATACGATGCCGTGAACAAGAATTGGGAAACCATCGTCAACGACAGTGCATATGCACGCGCCGGTGCGCAGTTGGCTATTCAGAACGGGAAAATCTACCTTATAGGCGGAGAACTGAAACCAGGCATCCGCACACCGGAAATACATCAGATATCAATGAACTGAAAGGAAACACCGGTAGAAGAAAATCCCTACACACATTAGGAATACCCCCTGCAACGATTAGGGAATTAACGTTGCAGGGGGTTATTTATGCCAATATCTTTGCAGTACAAGAAACAGATAAAAACTATTTTCAGAACAGGTTTAACCATTTAAAGATTACGACTATGAAGAAGATGATTGTTATCGCAGCGTTGATAGGCGGAATGCTTATGCCTGCACAGATTATGGCACAGAACAACAGAAAAAACGAGAAACCGAGAATTGAAAAGAGGGAGAAGAGAGACAATTATAAGAACATGAAACCTGGCAAGAAGGAGAAGAAACCGGGGAAACAATTCGGCAAATACAACAAGCCGGCACCGCCTCCGGTAGTCATTGTAAACCGTCCTTCACCCCGTCCGTGCCCTCCGCCTCCGCCACCGGCAAGATATTGCTACAAGAACAACTGCGGCGACGTATTCGGCGCAGCCGCAACAGTAATAGGGATTGCAGCACTTGTATCACTCATTGCTAATTAGGAATAATAGAGTTTTAGTATAAATAATCAGCACTGTTTTCATACAACAGCCAATTGAATCTAAAGAGAGAGGGTGGCCCAAAAGCATAAGGGCCACCCTCCATTTGCAGGATAATCTCTGCTGAAAAGGATAATACTATAATTCTACTAATTGAGTGAATGACTCATGGTGCAAAGATAATGCCACGCGGCGGCAACGGCAATCGCAATATATTACGAATAAGAGACAGATTCATAGCAACATGTTTCCATCAAGTGTTCTGAGGAAGAGCACAAGGTCGGAAATAGTCATAAATAACCATTAGATATCGTAATTTAAGAATTTTAGCTATTGCCGGAATTGCAAAAGAGAGTTATTTTTGCATAGCAAAAATCCGCTACGTCAATCGGGCGGTAAAATATGGAAGAAACAGCATTCCGGAATGAAACTGTCAGAACTGAAAAATGGCGAAAATGCCGTAATAATACGCTTGTCGGGACACGGAGGATTCCGCAAGCGCATAATGGAAATGGGATTCATACGTGGCGAGAAGGTGAAATCTGTGCTCGACTCACCTATGCACGACCCTGTAAAGTACCACGTCATGGGTTACGACGTTTCATTACGGCGCAACGAGGCTGCCATGATTGAGGTTCTGCCCGAAGAGGAGGCAAAGAAAGAACTTACACCGGCTCCCACGTATACAAGCCTGTCGGTATGCGAAAGTTGCAGCGGCGAGAGTTGCAGCAACTGCATGCTGAAGAAGATAAGGACAAAGAGAAACAATGTCATAAACGTAGCGCTCGTCGGCAATCCAAACAGCGGAAAGACATCCATATTCAATGCCCTTGCCAACCAGAACGAACATGTAGGCAATTACAGCGGTGTTACAGTCGATGCCAAGACCGGCAGTTTCAACTACAAAGGCTACCGCATCAACATCACCGACCTTCCCGGCACATACTCCATTGCAGCATACACCCCTGAAGAGATATATGTGCGGAGACACCTGTTCGAACAGATACCCGACGTTATCATAAACTCGGTTGTTGCATCCAATCTTGAGCGCAACCTGTATCTGACAACAGAACTTATAGACATGAATCTGCGGACAGTTGTCGCCCTTAACATGTACGACGAACTCCTTTCCAGCGGTGCAGAAATCGACTACAGAAATTTGGGTGCCATGATGGGCATCCCCATGGTGCCTACCGTTGCAAAAAACGGTAATGGACTCGACAAACTGCTCGACACCATAATCGAACTCTTCGAAGGACAGAACAGCACCATACGCCATATACACATAAACTACGGCAACATTATCGAAGAGCAGCTAACACCACTCTCCCTTGAACTTCACAAGGCCGACGACCTGCCACAACAGTTCTCTGTGCGCTATTGGGCATTGAAACTCCTCGAAGGAGACAAGGAAGCTGTAAAGTGCCTTGGCAGATGCATGCATCTGCCACGTTGGCTCAACATTGCGGAAAACAGTGCAAAGAAAATCCATGCAAAAACAGGTGTCGATGTAGAAACAGCAATAAGCGGTGCAAAATACGGTTTTGTAAACGGTGCATTGCAGGAGACATTAACCCCCGGCAACAAGGATGCGCAAAAACAGACACGCCGTATAGACCGCCTTGTAGCCAACCGCTGGTTGGGATTTCCAATATTCCTGTTTGTCATGTGGGTGATGTTCAGTACGGTATTCCTGCTCGGTGCATACCCACAGGAATGGATTGAGAACCTCTTCGCATACTTGGGCGACAGCGTTACAGCCATGATGCCGCAAGGAGCACTGCAGGATCTTATTGTCAATGGAATAATAGGCGGTGTCGGCAGTGTTGCAGTGTTCATTCCGCAAATACTCATACTATACATGTTCATCTCCTTTATGGAAGATTCGGGCTATATGGCACGTGCAGCATTCATAATGGACCGCATAATGCACAAGATGGGACTCCACGGAAAATCATTCATCCCCATGCTGATGGGATTCGGATGCAACGTCCCGGCAATAATGGCAACACGGACCATCGAGAGTTACAGCAGCCGTATAATCACGATACTCGTGACACCATTCATGTCGTGCAGTGCCCGCCTGCCGGTACTGATTCTGTTTGCCGGAGCATTCTTCCCGAAGCATGCCCCTCTCATGCTCATCGGGCTATATATGGCAGGGGTATTCACAGCTGTACTGACAGCCCGGCTTTTGAGATTGACAAAGTTTCCGACAGACGAGACTCCGTTTGTAATGGAACTACCGCCATACAGATGGCCGACACTACGTGCCACCATGCAGCACATGTGGGACAAATGCGCACAATACTTGAGAAAGATTGGCACAGTGATACTGCTTTCTACCGTTGTCATATGGTTTCTTAGCTATTACCCACGACCAGAAGAGAGTACCGGGCAAAATGTACAGAATACAGAGCAAAGAGAAGAGAACGGCATTAATGAAAACTCCTTTATCGCCATGATTGGACATGCAGTAGAGCCTCTACTCTCTCCGCTCGGACAAAACTGGCGCTCAAGCATTGCCATAATAACAAGTATTCCGGCAAAAGAACTCGTTGTCAGCACGCTCGGAGTACTGTACAGCAGTGACTCCGACGAGAGCATACGTGAAGACCTGAAGAAATCAGGCGATTTCACACCTCGCTCCGCAGCAGCATTCATGATATTCATACTGCTCTTCTTCCCTTGCATAGCAACAGTTTCAGCCATAGCCGATGAGACAAGCAGCAGGTGGTGGGCACTCTTCTCGATTGTATACAACACAGCCGTAGCGTGGATCGCCGGTTTTCTGGTCTACGCCGTAAGCGGACTTCTATAGAACATTACTAAACAACAAAAAAACAAAAAAGATGAGTAACAAAAAAACAATTTATACCAAAAGAATGAAGGTTGCCGACCTTTTGGCAAGCGACGGGAACCTGCTCTCGATTCTGCAAAGACTCGACATAAGACTCGGATTCGGCGAAGCCACCATTGCCGACCTGTGCGCACGCTACGGCATATCGGCAGAATTGTTCATAATGATATGCAATATCTATTCATATCACGACTATGTGCCACAGGTAGAATCCCTTGCAGAAAAAGACATAGAGAGCATTACAGCCTATCTCCGTGCCTCACACCGCTACTATACAAGGGTCTGTTTCCCAGCCATACACAACAGCATACACAGACTGGTAAATGAACTTGATAATATCAGCCGAAGAGTCATAGACAAGTTCTACGATGACTACGACAACGAGGTAAACAACCATTTCAGCTACGAAGAGGATGTTGTGTTCCCATACATCGAAAGCCTTTTGAACAACAAGGAAAAGAGCGACGACAAATACAACATCAGCCAGTTCGGACACAACCACAGCAATATAAATGAGAAACTGAACGACCTCAAGAATATAATTATCAAGTACCTTGACGAGAAGTATTCTTTGCCTTTACGCTTTGAACTTCTGAAAGAAATATACATCGTGGAGGAAGACTTGAGAAAACATTCACTCATTGAAAACAAGCTACTCATTCCGTTGGTAGAGAATTTGGAGAACAGCCATGAATAAAGAGGTAAAATACAAGATTATAATCATTGAGCCGTCGGAGATAGTAGCAAGCGGAATAACAGGAATCATAGGCAGACATCCCGAATTCAGTGTGACAAACACTCTCAGCAACCCCGACTACTACAACAGCAACAATGATATCGACATTATAATCATCAACCCTGCAGTCATTGACTATAACGACAGGCTTGACATACGCTCCTATTTCGGTGGAACACATGCAGCAATTGTAGCACTGACACACAGTAACTACGAAGAGAGCGTCCTGCGCCAGTATGACGAGTGCATAGGCATTTACGATAACGCGTCACGCATAATCCAGAAACTCAAGAATGCAGTTGAGGAAAAAATACAGAATCCGAAAGGCGACATCAACGAACTGTCGGCACGCGAACGCGACATACTTACAGCTGTAGCCAAAGGATTGACAAACAAAGAGATTGCCGACGAGTTCAACATCTCCATTTACACGGTAATCTCACACAGAAGAAACATTTCGCAGAAACTCGGCATAAACAGTATTCCCGGACTTACCGTTTATGCAATAATGAACAAGTTGATAGACATTTCCGACTTCGGATAGGACAACACTTCATGAGTTAATGACAAGCAACATCCGGGCACATATCAGGATATTGAATTTATGGCAGAAGAGTTTCATATAGCACAGGGAAGCAAAGAGGAGAAATATGCTCTACTCTACAAGCAGGTCACAGCTGTTGTCGGAAGCGAAGATGACACAATCTCCAACATGGCAAATATCGCTTCAATGATACACCACACATTCGGATTCTGGTGGACAGGATTCTACCGTGTAATTGACGGAGAATTGGTTCTTGGTCCTTTTCAAGGGCCACTGGCATGCAGCCGCATATCCCATGGTCGAGGAGTCTGCGGTACAGCGTGGAAAGAGTCTGCAACCCAAATAGTACCGGACGTAGATAAATTTCCGGGACATATAGCATGCAGCAGCGCATCGAGAAGCGAAATTGTAGTGCCCGTAATCAATAACGGAAAGGTAACAGCCGTTCTCGATATCGACAGCGAACACCTTGCCACATTCGACACTACAGACAAGTTCTGGCTTGAGAAAATTGCCGGACTGCTATAATTGCTTCAACGTCCTGTAATGCAGGATATGCGCACTGACACCGACAGCAATGACAATGAAAAGCAGACGCATCCACCACACCCACGCAACAAATATAGCACAATAGAGAAGGGTTATCCACACAAGACTTACCGAAACAATCTTTACACGTAATGGAATAGCCTTGTGTTCCTGAAAATTCTTTATATATGGTCCCAAATGTCTGTGCGACATGAGCCAGTCGTACAGTTTCCTTGAGCTCCGGAGATAAAGAGCCGCCGAAAGCAGCAAGAATGGTGTTGTCGGCAAAACCGGAACAAAGATTCCCAACACGCCGAGCAACAGCGACACACTACCCAAAAAAGCAAGAATATATCTCATAGAACTTCGCGCAAGCTTGCCACCCCAAAGTATATCTTCGAGATTTACCTCAAAGATAGTTATTTTATCTCTCATACAGACAATTATTACACAACAGTTATATTTTTTTAGGAAAGAATGTTTTTTCTTTAAAAAAAATTGTACATTGCAAAACCTAAAGAAAAAACATATAATAACCTTTAATTCCTACAACTATGAATGCCAAGAAATTTTTGCTACTGCTGGCAGTCATGCTGTCTTGCAACATCAGTTCAGTCAAAGCACAAGAAGAGAAAAAGGAAGGAATGCTTAATCCGCTTATAGGCACATGGCAATATGTCGAGGAGGTTGTTAAGGCCGATGGCGGAGTAATCTACATTGGCAAAGAGATATACAAGACAATACGTGAAAACAAGACATACTCCGTTATGGCAAGTATTGATATCCCTATCAAGGAAGAAAATGAGGAGAAAGGTGCCATAAGCACTGTCACCTTCATAACCCAGGAGGGAGATATCGAAATAACATCTGAGAGCACATATTTAGAGTATATCAACAGGCACTACATCGACAAGAGTCTCAACAACACAATATCGAATCTGAGGTTCAGGACCAACGAAAAGAACCCGAACATTCTTTACATCGAATACAACCTTGGTGACAACGACTCGGGCTGGGTAAGTGAAACATGGCTCAGGGTACTGCCATTAGGGGCCAAATGAGAACCATAGCTTCTACAAAAAAAAGAACAGGATGACCAAGCGGTCATCCTGTTCTTTTTTGTAGAAGTTTAATATTACTTCTTAACCTTGTCTACAATTGCCTTGAAAGCAGCGGGATTATTCATCGCGAGGTCAGCAAGAACCTTGCGGTTAATCTCGATACCTGCCTTGTGCAGAGCACCCATCAACTGAGAATAAGACATACCCTCAAGACGTGCAGCTGCATTGATACGCTGAATCCAAAGTGCGCGGAACTCACGCTTCTTGTTACGACGGTCACGGAATGCGTATGTCAAACCCTTCTCCCAAGTATTCTTGGCAACGGTCCATACGTTCTTTCTTGCACCAAAGTAACCTCTGGTCAAACCTAAAATTTTCTTTCTTCTTGCTCTTGAAGCAACGTGATTTACTGATCTTGGCATAGTTTTAAATTCTTTTGAATGTTAGCGTCGCTCAACGGCGAACTTTTCTGCTAATACACTCGGTTAATAATACAATACTTAACGCAATGACAACAATTCCTTAACACTCTTAACGTT
>JAEIGA010001010.1_pt1 | contig 42357 bp, 32 predicted proteins | sample 9270691 | NCBI WGS metagenome assembly JAEIGA01 (sample SAMN17057246, study PRJNA624740) | gut metagenome | biome: biome; isolation source: fecal sample | host: Bos grunniens | place: China: Xizang | collected 2019 | reverse complement strand
TTGTACAGCATATTGTAGTGCTAGTTGTAAAGGTGAAAGCGGTCCAATGAATTGCCCATATACTGGATGTGGTTATTGTTCTAATAATTGTGGATCTAGTTGTAAAGAAAGTAATTGTACCATTTCCTCTTCTTGTTCGGCTGCAGGACGAAAAACATTAATGTGATTAAATATAACATAATCATTTATACGGAGAAACTAGAATGTGTAACGACGATGAAATATTTTTTATGCCAAAATTCACAACTGATAACAAGCAGCAATCACAGGAATCGGTTGAACAAGCATTGGGATTTATTGGAAACCATCCTACATTATTTATATTTTCAATTTCCTTAGCTTACGCAGCATTAACAACTGTTAAAAGCATGATAAGCAATATAATCGTTGGGGAAAATAAATTCGGAGATGTTAAGCTTGGTGAAAAAATACACGATAATATAGAATCTGTACTTTGGTCTAGAATTAAAATAACAGATACTGATATAATTATAAAGGGTATAAACTTCAATAGATTTATGCAAAATGTCGACGACCTATATGAAGAGAAACGATTGACAGGAATATTTGATCCAAAATATAAAATGTTTGAGGAATTCAAATATAAAAAGAAACTTATATCTCTCAAAAAAGAAATGCGTATAAAGAATTTGAGATTTAAGAAATTCTTCATTTTGGAAGTATACAACCTGTTTACACAATTGTATGGAGCTACTGGGTATAGAACTTACTGGAAAATAGCAAAATTGCTATTAAAAAAGACATTTTTAAAGAATTTTGATCAACAGACTAAAGTCATTGAACAAGAACCTTTGTCATCTAATGTAAAAACAGAGCTTAAGAATAATCCGTTGCTTCCACATCAAGCAGAATTTATTCAAAAATATAGATCTATGACAAATGTATTAGGCCTTAGAGGAATTATATTGTCATTTGATCAAGGATTAGGAAAGACTCTTACGTCCTTAGCCTTAGCAAAACAACTTAACAAGAAGCAAGTTGTAATAGCGTGCTTAAAATCTACTGCTGTTACAACATGGGGAGACGAAATTCGTAATAGAATGTCGTCGATAAGTGAACATCCTGAGAATAAATCTAAAATATTCGTTTTTGGAGATAAACCAGACAGATATGGTACATATAATAAATCGAAAAATGAATACATCGTGTGCAATTTTGAATCATTAGATAAGATAGTAAATGGATATATCGATTATTCTAAAGATACTCTTTTGATTATAGATGAATGTCAAAATTTCAGAACTCTAGAAGGAAAAAGATGGGCTACGCTATATTCTATAATAAATAAATTTACTGGTAAGCTCGATGTTTTACCTATGAGTGGAACACCTATAAAAGCTAGACCTAGTGAAATTGTTCCATCATTAATGTGTATAGATGAAACATTTGACGAAGAGTGTGCAAAAATATATGCAAAATGCTTTAATATAGATAGTACAAATATTGGCGATATAATAAATCAGAGATTCGGTTTAGTAATATATAGAAAACTTAAGGAAGATACACTGAAACTTCCTAAGAAAACTGTTATAACGTCGTATTATAGAACTTCTGATTCTGAGAATTACTATATAGACAATATAAAACAATCTGTAGATGAGGCATTTGATAGACACTACGATGCTCTTAAAGCAGAGATAGTCCCATATAAAGAAAGATATGAACACTTTGTGAATAAATATTGTGATCCAAGCGTAAATGTACTTAAGAAACACAAATATCTCAATTATCTAAATGCAACTGTTATGAAGGAAAAACGTGTATATTTACATGAATTGACCTCACAAGAGTTCGAATCTTTTGGTAAAGATCACATTATTCCAAATATAACTGATAAAGCTGAGTTAGAGGAATTTATCCAGTGCCAAACAAAATATGTTAGAATACATAATAGTGCTATGGGTAAAGCTGTTGGAGAAGTATATCCTCCTAGAATAGCAAAGATGTTCTGTTCTATAATCGATGACAATGAAGATGCGATCATTGATAAGATACTTGGAAATGATGCTAAGGTTTGTCTATTTGCATCTAGACTAGAAACAATCGAACGTCTAGAAAAGTTATGCAAAGACCACGATGTAGGTTTTGTTACTATAACTGGAAAGAATCTTAAACAACGTCCAGAATTGGTATATAAGTTCAGGAATGATGACGAGATAGATGTTTTAATAGCTATGAATACCACAATGGGCACAGGTGTAACGTTGATCGAAGCTGACTATGAAATGGTATTTGGTACTCCATGGAGAAAATCCGATCTAGATCAGATGTCAGACCGTATTCATAGAATTGGTCAAACCAAAGATTGTACTATAGATATAGTTGGACTTAGTACTCCTGGATATAAGAATCTGTTTGATCGAATGGAAGATATTCTGATGTGGTCAGACAAAATGACCAACTCTTATATAGATGGTATTGAAGGCATAGCTGAAATGTAAATGACAATAAAAAACATAAACTAGGTGGGTTAATTCCCACCTAGTATTTTTAACAATCTAGCATAACTGTCTTTCTTCATATTGGTCAATGCCATGATGTACTATAACGTCACTTGTTGGTATATTCCATTCATTTATTATTTTATGTAACAACTTTTTTCTCATGTCTATTCTATATTTTATATTATCTATTAACTTATCTTGAAACCTATTGTATGCTTTATCACTATCTGTCTTTCCACTATTATATGATGCTGATGGAACTTCTGTTGGTCCACCTAGATTCCCAAATATTCCAGGACTTGCTGTTACACCTGATGTTTCGTTTGTAAAATGAAAATCTTTTGGCCAACCATGATGTTTTTCATACACGTATCTTATTATTTTAGCAATAGCATATTCACTTGGCGTTAGATTTCCGAATTCAATAGAATCATCAACTGTTGTTAAATATGTTACACAAAATCTCCTCTAACAGTCCTTTGTACCGATAGCGTATACACGTTTTTACCCATATCTTACCTCCTTATATTATCACTAGTAATGTAGACGAACACATTTTATTTAAATTATACATAAAATACTTAATGTGATGCATTCGATATAGAAAAAGATGGTGCACTGATAGAAGTTGGATCAAATATATACGTCTTGTGTGTTGTCGGATCCACGATAACATTTTTATCATCTTCATTCATTCTAACATTTTGTATATTTTGAATTTGTGGAAGAATACCTTTACCGTAAGCCGAGTATATATTTCTCATATCATAGTATGTGTACCAAAACCGATTTCCATTGAATGCGTAATTTGCAACATATCTCTTGCACATTCGCATAAAATCTCCTCTAGTATTTAATATCAATACTCCGGCAGAAATTAAGGCTTGTTGTTTACATTTGTATATATCGTCTTTTCTAGCTTTTTCTTCATCCGTCATTTTGATATATTTACCGTGTATTTTCTTTGTATACGCAGTAGGTCTCAAATTTCCATTTTCATCGAAAAACTGATATCCTTTCACTTCTACAAATTGTGTCTCATTTATAACGAAATCTGGGTAAGCAGTGTGGTTTATTCCATCTGAACACACATAAGGTATCCCATGTTCAAATTGTAGCCTTCTTATAGGAATCCCCATCAATACACAGTATACATAGAATACCATTTCATCAAAACTATCAAATGGAATTCCGTTATAATAATATAATGGTCTAGAATATAATTCAGGATTAGCTTCACGGTAAGCTTTAGCCTCTTCAGTTTGAACCCATGTTATGCCACCTCGTTTCTCTCTGTTATTGTTTTGACCTTTTTCTTGCCATTCTGGGTGATCATAATTCTTTTGGCGCATTTCCTTTCTAAATTCGTCTGTTTGTGTGTGATATTGACCACCATGATTCTTTTTGTTATTTTCTATACACTTACGTTTGAGTTCATCATTCTGCATGGCATATTCGACGCCATAAGTTTCAAGCATATGTTGTTTGTGCTGTTCTAGATATCCGGGAACTTCCCACATATTAGTTGTACCATACAGATCCATCATAGTATTTTCGCATTTATTTTTTATCTTTTTACTAGCGTAACCTCTTCCACCATAATTTTCGTCCATAATTTTATCAATCTTAGCTTGTACTTCTGGATTGTGCATAGAATTATCATATCCTGTTTTGGCAAAATAAGTAGCTTTGGCTTTCTCACTGTTGTTATAATTTGGGTCACCATATTTCTTTTCTTTCACATATTTTGCATAACAAGGCTGACAAAGAAGCACTTTATATCGTTCTAGTCTATCTGGTTCTGGTCTAAAATCATGTATAGTATATTCTCTTCCTTTCTTGTTACAGCAATTTGGGTTAGTGCATATAGCTGTAAAGCTGTCATGTTTCTCTAATTCACTTAGCTGTGAAACGTCTGTTAAAAAGATATGTTTACTCATATGAACTCCTTACGATATCGTATTCACACTAGGATGTCACGGAGCACATGAGAAAATATTGGGAGATAATTCTCCCAATATTATAATTTGAATTGATCTTATTTTAGCACTTCGTTTAACAAATGTGTGTTCAATGGAACGTCGACATTTATTCCATCATCAGTACTGTATCGAACTTTGTTACCTATAATACAAGCTGAGTTGTGTTTGAAGCTTGCTCCTACGTAATCTTCTAGAACCTTAGCAGATTCTGAAGATTTGAGCATGTCTCTAATAGTACTTTCTGGATTATTAAATACTACAGTTGAGACAGATTCTAGTGCTCTAGTAGTTGCCGCTTTGTATGCTGCGGAATCTACTAGACGACAATTCGGAATCCCAGGACAACTAACTAGATCAAATGTTACTACGTGCATTTTGTATTTCTTTATATAGCATTTACCATTTGGACCATCTTTCTGAACGAAATTTGGTGTGTAAATTCTACAACTTGATGCATAGTTACTTCCTAACTCTTTAATATTAGGTAATGCTATACTAGTTCCAAGAGGATTACAAAGAACAACATCTCCTTCGAAGTGATCGCCTTTATCTTCTAGAGTTTGTATATTCCATGCATATCTAGTTGGTTCGATAAACAAGAATCTAGAAAGATCACTAGTTGCTGGTGGATGCTCTAATTCACCAAACCACGTTCTATTATACAAGTTTTCTTGTACAAAAGAAGATTCTTTAAATGATCTTCGTGTATCATCAGCAGGATAAAAATTGTTATTTCTGGACATTGTGTCAAATGACATAAGATTTATATGCCATTTACGACCATCGTCTGAAACAACTTTTGCATCTGTTAAAGTCTGAAATGATTCCATAGAAATCAGAATTGGTTTCGATAAATCGATTATATCAACAGAGCTTTTATTATTAGAGTTTATGAATTCCATATAAATGTACCTCATTCATTATTCAAATTAATAACTGATTCATACTTATGTTTATAAATAGGTGCGTAAACACTATATTAGTTATATTAAAAGGAGAAAATATGATAAAAAATATCGTATTATGTTTAATTTGTGTATTAAGTTTATTGTTTGGAGGAATAATGGTGTTTGTTGTGGATTTTATTAGTTTTCGTATAAGTGAGTACTTAAACGAACGAAAACAAAATAATGTAGAATAAGAATGAAGGTATAAAAAATGGTTGAAGAAATCTGTACAATAGCTGTGTCAATTATTATATTTGCACTGTGTACATTGTTGTTATTAACAATGTTTGTGGATGTCGTGTCACAAGGCTTTGATCCACAATACATTAAGTGTCCATACTGTGGTTATTTATTTAAACATGATGTAAAACTAACTGATCATATCAATACTGAATTGAAATATATAAAATGTGAAGAATGTGATTGTACAATATCAGCGTACGTTGATAAAAAAGGAGTTAAGCATTATGCTAAAACAACTACTGATGATGGATCTTACGATAAGGATAATAATAGGGATATCAATATTTAGCTTTTATGGCATGTTATTGATAATTACTTATATACGAAACAAAAATAAAAAATAGAATATATTTCGGGGGTAAATTATGACTACGATAAACCAAATTCAAGAAATTCCAGAAAACGTTAAGTGTCTTTCTAGTAGAGTTAAACAAATGATCATAGAGAGTTTTGCTGCATCTTTGATTACAGCAACAAATGATAATACAGATGCAAATTACGACAAACTAGTAAGTTCAATAGTATTTGATAGCTTAGGAAAAAACTGTTTAAAAGGATTTAAAGCATTTTCAAATTCAACATCACAGTTCGTTATAATTCATCTAAGCAATTACGATGAGTTATATGAACATTTAGTATTAGCATCATACAACAACATCGTATCAGCCTATAATAACAATTTGGCTTCTAAAATACCAGTATCAATGATATCGTTTCCTAGAGATACGTATAAAGATATAGAATACGAAGTGTTTTCTAATAAAGTTAACACAAAAGTGCTTACATTGAATGTAAAAGCGTACAAAAACGATGGTGAAGCTTTGAATGGAACTTATTATATCGATACAACAACATCTATGATATCCGTATCAGAATCACTGATTGAACTTAAACCTCAACTTGTTTGGGAAAAGATGGCTGAAGATACAAATACTGATGACAATGCTGGTACTACTGAAGGTAATGATGACGAAATCGTTGAAGATGAACCAACAGATGGTAATCTAGAAAATAACGATACTACTGGTGAAACTAATGACACGTCTGATTTGACATCTGAATAATAACCAGAATTTGGAGAATTTCTTCTATATAAATAAACATATTAATGGTTCTAATTTTGCAACTTATTCCAATAAGTTCATGGCGATAGGTTTATCTTTTTCCCTATCACACTACCGAGAATGAACCCTTGGTAGAAAAGTTCTCCTGTTTTGGTAGACCCGGTTATTCGGGTCTACCTTTTTCTTTTTCATTTTCAAATATACATTATAAATGTGTAGGAGGCTAAAATATCATGATAAACAGAAGTATAAAACTCATAAAATTTAGTCTTAAAAATTATGCTCCTTTTTACGAATCTATGGGAATAAAGACCTTTCAATTTGATAGATCTTCTTCTAAAAATAAGTTAGTTCTTATTCTTGGAGCAAATGGTACAGGAAAAACGTATCTATTATCAGAATTAACGCCTGAACCTATGGAATCCCAAACTGGTAGAATTTCAAACAGATTTATAAACAACGAAGAAGGAGAAAAAGTTCTAGTATACTTAGTGGATAACTCTATAGAATATACTTGTAGAATAATTTATTCACCAGATAGAAGTAAAACAACATGCTATTTCTCAAAGAAAGTTGGTGACAAAGTAGAAGAACTGAACCCTAATGGAAACGTTGGGTCATACTTAGAACTTTGTAAAGCACATCTTGGTTACCATAAGAACTATAAGAGTATAGGGCACATATCGGATACTATAAAGAATGTTGTGACAATGAGCCAAGCAGAAAGACAAACTTTGATTTCTACTTGGTTACCAAATACAGAAGAATTCCTATCAGCAAGCAAGACTGCACAAAAGAAAATGAACCAAGCTGAAAAAGAAATTAAAAGCTTATCAAACGATATTGCTAAAATAAGCTTTGATGAATACATGAATAAACGAGAAAATATGACTAAAGAATTAGAAGATAATAGATCTAAAGTCCAACTTGTTAGGGATAATATATCCAAAATAGAAGTGTATTTGTCACAATTAAAGAGTTTTACAAAACAAAAACTTTTTACAGATAAAGCTGCTTGGAAGGCTAGGTTTGATGCATATGAAAAAGACGTCAAAGCTAATATGGAATTATTTTCTAAATATGGCAAATATCTTGGAAAAAATAGCGATTCTAAAGAACTACAGAATCTTCTTTTGAATAAAGAAAAATTCTTGTTACAAGCACAATCTGATGAAGATAACGTTAATCAACAAGTATCTGAACTCTCGGTAAGAATAGAAAGATTACAAGGTGAGATAAACTTCACTGGGGAAGTATCAGATGACATATTATCTGTGGCCTCGACTATAAACTTACTAGAATCACAGATTAAAGAAACTGATGACGAAATCACAAAGATTTTAGAAGATAGACCAGAATACAAGAATGTTAAGTATCATGCGCCCGAATCAAAAGAATTTGTAAAAATAATTTTGACTACATTTGAGGGGTTCTGTTCTATAATTGGAAAAATGAAAACCATATCTAATGGATTTTCGTTAAAAGATATCATAGAATCGACAGTTACAGCTAAACTAGAAAATAAGATTAAGTTATTGAATGAGACTAATTCATCTATCGAAAACAATATAAAACAGATAGAAAATACCATTCTTGAAAAAGAACGTAGTAAGATTGATCCTGGGATATTATCATTCGCTCCAAAAAGTTGTTCAAAAGAGACATGTGCACTTATTGCAAAAATAGTTGAATTGTCCAAAATAGACGTAGATGTATCTAAGATGAACGTAGAGATTGCTAATTTGAGATCAGATATAAGTGCAAATAATTCTGAAATAGAGCGAACAAAAATGTCGATGAATGACGTTAAGAATGCACTAATTGATATAGTATCTATAAACGATAGTATAATGAAAATTAACGATAAGTTCATTCACTTACCTGAATTTCTTATGAAAATGCTCAATTCAGACACAGCTTATATAATCGACAATCTGAATTCTATCATAGATGAATTAAAATCGTTTGATGAGTTCTTATCTATTGTCGACAAGAATGAAACTTCTAAAGAATCTTTAGATAGCTTGAAAAATACCAAACTGTTATTATCTATGCGATCATCGAAACAAGCAGAATTGTCTAGCTTATTAAAAGATCTAGATACACTAAAAGTTCTTAGAAAAGAAAAGAATGATACCAAGAACTCTATTCTTAAAGATAGAGATGAATTAAAGTCTTTAGTAGAATCTATAGATGTATTTTCTGAGAAGAAACGTAATCTAGATAATGAACGAAGTGTTATAGAACAGATGAAGACACAATTGTTGAAAGAAAATGAAGCTGTGTATTATAAAGAATCGTTCGAGTTATTTATATCTGGGTTAAAACTAAAAGAGATAGATTATAGCACAAAATGTGCTTCTCTAGAAAAAGATATTGCGAATTGTAATTCCCAAATTGCTTCTAGAGATACATTGGTTGCTAGAAAGGAAAATCTAGAAACTAAACGGAAATTATATGAATTAGCATACAATGTATGGAACAGCAAAACTGGTTATCCTAGTTTAGTAATTAAAGATTTCCTATCAGAAGTAGTCTCTGAAACTAATAAAAACCTAGATGAAAACTGGGGGGGTCTGATTAGAATAATGGACTTCGAGATAAATGAGCGAGAGTTCAGAATACCAGTCCTCAGAGGTTCAAAAATACTCGACGATGTAACAGAGTGTTCGAAAGCTGAAAGGAGCACAATAACATTGGCGTTGTCATTTGCTATAATACGTGTTAGTTCAAAGAATACGTTGTACAATATCTTGAGAATAGACGAAGCAGATTCTGGATTCGATGAGGTTAGACGCCATAGTTATCTCACAACAATACAAAATGATATGGATATGATGAATTGTGAGAACGCATTCATTATAACCCATAATCAGATGTTTGATGATGTACAATGTGACGTCATATTGTTAAAAGATTATGCAACTGTTCTTAGTACAGGAGCATTGCATAATAAAAATGTAATATACTCATTTGATAAGGTTGGAATGTAAAAAATCAAATATCAAAATGAGTATATATTATATAAATGGTAAATCGATAAAAGTGTAATTGTGTATAAAAAAATAATATGCATATAACACTTTTATAGGTTACTTATATACTTATATTAATTTACCATAATGGAGGTTAAATTATGGCTAAGACAAATTCTAAAGAGATCGAGTGGAAAGAAGTTATCGAAGTTGCAGCTGACATTTCTGGTGCTCCTAAAAAGCAAATTGAAACTGACGCTGAAGCTATCGACAAAGCCATTAAAAAGACATTGACTGAAAAACAGCCAAAACGTGATGGCGACGATCTCAAGATCTTTACTCCTTTTGGAGTTTTCTGTTCAACTCGTATTCCAGAAGCAGTTGTTATCGATGCTAATGGAAATCGTATGACACGTCCAAGCTGTTGTGCTGTAAACATTGGTATTCCAAGAGATTATATCGATGTGGCAAACATTGGTCTTGTTGACAAAGATGTTGCAGAAGACAAAAAAGACAGTAAAGCGTCTTAATCTAAAGTAAATTAATTTCGAAATTAATTTAGCCTCCTACATAAGTGGGAGGTTATTTTTTACCAAAAAAACATTATGGGAGAACTATTTATGGAAAACAATTCTACAATCGAACCAACAGAAACAGAATCAACAGTAACACAAAAAAAGAAACAGCACTCTAATAGCAACGATAAGATTGCTAAATTGGAAAAAAATGTTCGTTGGCTTTCAAAAATGGTAAACAATCTTATTGGAAATGACGATACATATTCTCCAATCGTAAAAGTGCATAAAGGAAGCACTGATCCAGATTCAATTGATACAACTGTTGACTTGAAAAAGAGCCATGACACAGATAGTTGTTGGGATATATGTGCACATTTTCCATCATCAGATGAAGCTTGGAAAAAAGCAATTGAAACTAATCCTAGATTAGCTCGTACATTTGCTGCATATGATAAAGAAAACGATTCTGTCAGAATCGGATCTCACGAAACGCTAGTTATTCCTACAAACATATGTATCGAACTTCCGAAAAACTTTGAATGTCAATGCAGACCACGATCAGGTTTGACATCTGAAGGTGAGAACGTTGGTTGGGGAACAGTAGACGAAGGTTATCGTGGAGATATCGGAATCATTGTTTTAAACTCAAATGACGATGAGGTTAAATACGTTAAAAACAACACTAGAATCGGACAATTAGCATTTGTTAGAAAATCTAGTGTAAAAGTTATAAACGTTTCAAATGACGAAATCGCTAGTGAAACAACTAGAGGATCTCACGGTTTTGGTTCAACAGGTACAGCATCTGAATAATTAAAATCACACGTAGGAGCAAATGCTCCTACGTTTTTTATTTATGATGCGCATCGACAAATATATTATATTTTTGATCATAATACCACACATGGAGGATAAATTATATGATAACAAACGAAATGAAAGAAGCGTGCGATCGCAGAAAAGATGAGATCGCAAATGATCAAAAATTCCAAACATGGATATCTGACATAAGATGTTCTGTAAATATGTACAAAAATGTACAAAATGACAGAATACGATTGGCTAACCAGACTAAAACTAAGAAGACTGGTGATAACCAAAAAATACCAGATAGCCAGAAAAACTGGAAAATATCTGATGACCAAAGAGAGTTCAATACAACTACTCTTAAGCTACGAGAAGAGCTTGAAAAGGATATAGAAAAACGATTGAAATCGTTGATAAAAAACAAAGATTATCCTATATTCGACGACTTCTTGTCAAATATAACTGGCTTGGGAGCAGTGTCATCAGCAATAATACTGTCATCGTTCAGACCTGAGAATATATATTACGTTTCAAATATGTTCTCATATGCCGGCATTGTTACTGGAAAAGATAAGTTGATCAAAGGTCAAAAAGCTACTTTTGATAAAAACTTAAAATGCAAATTGCTAGGCGTAATTGGGCCAAACTTCATAAAGCTTAAAAGCGAGTATGCGCAATATTACTATCAAAAACGCATTCATCTTATAAATCGCGATGTTCTATTGATTCGTGATGGTAAGATGAGTGAAAGTTTTGATAAGCCTGAAGAAGGAAAGCTTCCTAGATTAACAGCTGCTCATCATTCTAGAATGGCAACAAGATACATGATTCAAAAATTTGTACGTGACTATTATGTCGCATACAGATCGATAATGAATATACCTGTTGTTCCTGGATACGAAGAGTCATATCTTAATCTAACTCATGTTGGGGAAAACTTCGTAGACTACGAATCAGTATTGTCTTGGAAAGATGAAACAAAAGAAGAACGTACTGAACGTAGACAGAAAGTTCTACACAATATCGAAGAACAAAGAAAAGTTCTGTACAACTTAATGATTAGACATGGTTACAAGGAGGAAGATTGATGAATACGTACATAGCTACGGTATATGATGAACCGTATCTTTACGACAATGGTATTTGTTATTCTAACGCATTTAGGACAACTGAAGTGTTATTTACCTATGAACCTGGTGAAAAATCTGCGAATATTGTTAGAACTAGTGTATTCCCAGTGAATTCACCTAAGTTACAACGAGATGAACAAGGACGCAACTTAGCTGGCGTAATAAATGAAATAATCTTGTTTGGATTAAGTGAAACAGAAATGTTTATTAACATCGAAGCGAATCTTAAATGCATGGAAATTAAAGGGAAATTTAAACTTGAAAGAATAAGTTTAGATGATCCAAACATCGACTATGTTATTGGAGATAGAGAAATTTCTAATAGTATGGAAACTTCAGATTCTGTTTCAGAAGAAGATTTGAAACTGATGTAAAGTAAATAAAGAGGGCATTGTGCCCTCTTTATTTTTTTTTAATTATTTAGTATTTGTATTAGGCATAACAGATAAACCAAAATTAGGATCACTAAGTCTATCCATAGTTTTGATTATAACGTATGCTACCATAGGGAATAAATAGAATGTATTTTGATCACGTATAGACAATTCATAGAAATCTTCAAAATTGTCATACATTTTCAATAATCTAGAAAGTATACAATCGTCTTTTTTTCTTACATACAATCCTACTGTTTCGACCATCAATTCAATCATATCAGCGTATGTATTTAGATTTATATCTTCGTCACTGCGTTCTTTATCGTTCCACATCATACTTTCTATTAACTTAGGAGGATATAAGTTGAGCGTATTTGACATTGGATCTATATATGGTTCAAGAGAAACCATACCATAAAGATTCAATGTAGAAGCAACTGTTACTCTAGTTATAGGAGTAGGTAAGAATGTTTTAAATCTAAGTAATCGATTTGTTTGATGATCTAATGCATAAAAGACTGTTTTTGAATACCATTTTTCAAGATCTTGTTGCAATTGAGTTGGTTTGTATATTCGTTTCTTTACTCTATTGAATAGTTTCGTTCTAATGATGAATTCTATCAACATTCTATCATACATCAAAGAACCATACCAAGTATCACTGTTATTTAAAGCAGGTCTATCGTTCAATTGTGCCATACCATTTTGGTTAGATGTTGAATCTGGTGCAACTATGTATGGATCATTTGACAACCTGCTTTCTTCTAATGGTACTCCGCTTTCGTCTTTTATATCAACTGTGTCATATTTAAGAACATACGTGTTCTTTTCAGAATTAAAGAACATTTCGTTATACAATTCAGACATCGTATTATACATCTTAGACAATTTATCCAAAGCTATATATTCATCTTCTCTAAAAATTGTCCTAAATGATGTTCCAACGTGTGCATACACAAAGTGTCGTACGTCACTAACACAGCTCTCGATTTCATCATATTTCTCACCAAGAACTTCTTCTTCTAAAGTATAATTCAATGAGTATGCCGAGTCGGTTTCAATAGTTGTTTTATTTACACCAGTCACTTTAAATAGACAATTTCTATCGCCTACACTCATTATAAAGCGATCGCCTACTAAAGGCTGTATGGTTTTTGGTAAAACTTTTGCTTCACCGTCAACATTTATATCTATACTTATCTCAGTAGATTCAGGACTATATGAATTCTCACTTTGACATATTATAACAAAATCGTGTATTTTAATAAAATTAAATTTGTTAACATCTATTGTATTGACACCTGCGGTATTTGAAAGATAATCGTTTCTTCCTATCGTTTTTTGCTGATAATATACAACAGATGTTTTAAGTGCGGTCATTCTACTGAGAGGAGTATTCTTAACTTCCAATCTGTCTTGTAGAACGGCATCGGCTATACGTTGTTCCTCTTCTTGGGGTTGTATCAAACCAGAATCACCCATTTGACGTATTCTGGTATTATCGCGTATAGTACCGTTATAGTTTCTATTCGTAGTATCTAAAATGGGCATATTGTACCTCGTAATATTGATAATTCAGTCATTATAACGTCTTTAAGAGTCGGTATTTTCTTATTTATACTATAACATTACATTACGGAGGAATTCAATTGAGTACTAAGAAAAGTGAAAATGAAAGATATAAGTCTTTGGTGGCAATGAAAAAACATTTAGAAACTGAAATAGATACTCTTGGGGAAAAGAAGAAACAGATAACAAAACTGTTATCTAAATATATAAGTTGTGGTGCATGCGAAAAACACTTCAATAAAATGCGTAAAACATATTGGGTGGATAAATCAACCGTATCATCAAATGGTGACAAAACCTTATTTCACATTGAAGCGAAGTGCCCATATTGTAGCCACATCACGTCTTTCTTTATAAATAAAAACGACAAAAAATGACTCACTTTTTATAAAGCATTTTTTACAAATATATTATCATATTGATAGGATAACTTATCCTAAGGAGAAACTATATGTTTGACATTATTCAACCAAGATTCATCGTGTTACAGGCAGCACAGTATGACAAATACTGTGAAGGCAAAACAGAATTCTCTGAAATGGCAATCGACGCCAACACAATCAAGTCCATCAAACCTGCATTATTCAACAATGCGTATTGGTTTCTGGAATTTATGGACAACAGAAATCCACTCGTTTTCAAAGATTTCGATGCAAAGGAATTCCTCGAATGTGTGGCAAAACTGGAAAAAGCACACTGCTTATTCGGCGTAGAACCAGACAAAAACTATGTATGGAAATTAAGCAAATTAGATGATGTTAAATCATCAGAAACAACTCAGAAGGAGACAAACGAAATGTCTACAAAAACTACTAAACAAACAGAAAAGAAAACAAATGACGATACTACAACAAGTATTAAGAAGGACCAAAAAACTACGACTTCCAAGAAACCAAAAGAAACTAAAGAAAAAAATGTTTCTACAATTACAAAGATTAGTTTCTTTGGAAAACCTGATAACAGTTCATTTGTCATCAATTGGAGCGATGGACACACAGAAGTTGTTCAAAATGATGATACTCATGATAAACTAGAAAACAGGGTGAAGTTCATGAATGGACAAGGATATCATGTGGTTGAAAACAAATCTGAACGGTCATATACATTTGAACCTAATATCAAGCCTGAGGAGGTAAAACCTATTCTAATAGATATTATCACGGAACAATTGAAAAAATCTGATGGTAAATTCTATTACATAGATTTCAACAAGCTTTCGAAAGAAGATATAAAATGCATTGCAGATGGAGTAGACTTGAGTTCAGATACTCCTAAAATAGTGCTATTTATGGTCGGATGTGTACTAAAATTGATGGCTATTGGTGAAATCACTGAAGTCACAACACAACAGCCTTTTGTCGAAAGTATTAGAGATATGCTCGATGCTATCAAACGCGCAGACAAATGCATTTCAGATGAGCTTGAAACCAAACCTATCATTTCATCGACTGTTGAAGAGGTATGTGGTGCGGAATGTCGAAAATGGAACAATTCTCGTCGTGTAACACAAAATGAAAAAGAGAAAGTTAGAAGATTCGTTGAAGCTATTGACGAATTGATTGATATGGTCAAGTTCTAAATAATACGTATGTGCTCGATAAAATTCGAGCACATATTTTTTTGGAGAACAAATATGAACAAAAGAATCACAAGCTTAATGCTAGCATATTCGGCATTTACTTCAATGTGCACAGGTAATACAAAAACAGGCAATAGTGTACATTTTGAGAAAACAGATATGAAAGGATTGTCATCTAAAGAGATGGGCACTCATGGAACTAAAAAGAAATCTCGAAGATACAGGAAGAATAAAAATGGAAATAAAAAATAACAAAATCGAAAAGCAAACGTTTAGAGAAATGGTAGAAGAGATTCGAGAAGCGACGATACTTAGTGAAAAATGTGCAAATTTACTAAATGTTCCGAATTGTAATTATAAGCATCATGCCGCAGACATGGCAAACAAAATAACTGCTATTTTAGGATCTGCTATGGTAAAAGCCACAGCTTTATTAGACTAATGTTTAAATGACTCAGGAGGAGAATAATGGGCAAGGTCACAGAAGTCGAACTTAAAGTCAAAGTATCCAAAGATGAGTTCTTGGATTTTATGAATACTAACAAGTATTTCATTTATAACAAAATGTGCGTCAAAGAGGATACATATTTTAAAAAAGAATCTGTAAATGACGGTTCTTTTATTAGACTAAGAAGTGAAAAACTTTTCGATGTCCACGTTTCAGATGGTCTAGATTTTAACTCGGTTATATGGGAATACTTGTTGTCAGATGACATTCGAGACGTGGCATTGTGTAAAACTCACGACATGTACGTAACGCTTAAAACTAAGCACGTTGATGAGCACGGAATTGAAACGAATGAAGAGCAAGAAGGTAAGTTATCTTGTTCTAATCCTGACGGGTTCATATCAGCATATACAGCAGCTAATAAAGACTACAAATGGTTCTCAAAAACAAAACGTGCCATGAAATTTATTGTGGACTTAGACTCAGAAAAACTGTCTCAAAACTTAAATCTCGAATTCGTGCATGTAAAAGGTATAGACGGCGTATTCGCAGAGATCGAGTACGTAAATCCTACAGGAATAGCTGAGGAAGATTTACCTAAGATTGTAGACTGGTTGAAAACGATTATACTCGAGATAGGTTTTAATGATGAAAAGATTGAACCTAGATCTTGGAAGGAAATGCTGGGAATCTAAAACAAATACTAGGTGGGAATCAACCCACCTAGTTTATTTTTTTTCATTACAAAATGCTTAGACTTATTGCTGGTTTAAGTGTTATTTCTCTATTTGCTATATCCGAAGAGCTTTCGTCAACTTCATTTTTTATAGATAGATATTCTGACACTTTGTCACCAGATAACTCAGTTCTATCGCAATAAATGGTTTGAACTTCCATAGAACTATAATCGTTTATTCCATAAAATTCAAAGTATTTTATATTTGGAACTTCATCTTTTATACTGTTTAGCATTTCATCAACGTTCAGTTCTATTCTAGAAGATTTACTAGTATCGCGCTGTATGTCGTGTACATATTCATTTATCTTAGTTTTTATAGATGAAACTAAGTAAATTTTATTCGAATCCGTTACAGAATCATCAAATTTTACACCAGCTTTAAATGTTATATCCAATGAATCTATGAGTTGTTCTTCACCAGTAGATAGGTTTTTAAATTTGAAACTACTAGATTTACCGGTAGTTGTTTTTACACCAGCAAACAAACTACAACCGGATGGAAATTTACCAGATAAAGTGTGTACATTTTCCAACAATACATTATATGCTTTGACAACTTCGTCAAATTTAGAACTAACTGAGAATAATCTAGAGAATGCTGGGATACCTTTTAAGTAACCAACCTGTTTACTAGGAACTTCTACAACTGGTCGCCCATTCTCATCTAATATTCTATCACCTTTTCTATACTTATATACAATGTTTCCTGCTTTTCCGGCAAAATAGATTATATTAGATTCTGTAGAGTCGAACGCTATGGCTGATATTGTATTTCTAATAAAGTTTCCTTCGTTAGCCATACCAATTGATGATGTATATGGTGTCCATTCATTCGTAACTATATTGTATGAACAAATTCTACCATCTCCACCAGCAAATATGACGTTAACGTCATATCCCATAACAGCATTTATGTCAACATCGCCTATATGTAATCCATTACTAGCTAAACCAGAGTCTTGGTTATATGTAGACCACATGTTTTTAGATATAGAATAACTAGCAACTCTACCGCCTTTACCAGCAATAACATACACACCATTTACTATAGCAGATGAATATACAGGAACTTTTCCTATTACAGAACCATCATTCATCGCAGCAAATGTTCCGGTAGGTATATCTAATGTAGATACTTTACCATCTATTCCTGACATGTACATAATCGAATCTAGGTACTTTGACATTGTTAAAATGGCTTTATATCCCATTACAGAACCATCGGAATATGGGTGTTCTGATGAACTAAATACAGATGTTGTGTTATATGGATACCAAGCATGCGTTGTTGTATCCAATGAACATACTCTTCCGCTTCCACCAGCAAACACTACGATTTCGTGTCCAGATGAAATAGTATACGAATTACATGCATAGATATTTTCATTACCAGTACCAGAACCATTGTTATGGAATATCGCATATGAGTTACCAGAGCTTCCGTCGAATTTTCTCCAAGTATTTGTATTTAAGTCACATGAAGCAACATAACCATTATCACCGTATACAATCAATACATCTCTAGTTAAATTGTTAGATGTAACTTTTACAATTTTCATACCTCGAATAGGTTTCTTATCCATAGCAGAACCATCATTTCTGATGACATGCTTTGTATTATTTGCACCTGTTCTCAATATATCAGACGAGTCATAATTGTACCATTTACCAGAATCGACTTTAGAATCGAAACATCCTACACGACCGTCTTCTCCAGCAAAAATGACTAATCCATCCCATTGACACATTGCATATATTGCGACATTTCCTAATACACTTCCATCATTATATATTCCTGGTGTATTGGATGAATCATCACTCCAAACCCAAGAACCGTTTGAAAGGATATTATATGAACCGACACGACCATCATATTCTTTCTTTATATCACCAGCTTTATGGATTGTAACATACGATTTTGTAGTAGAAGAAGAACCATCTGGCAATTCTTTCTCGACATTTACTATATCGTATACACCACCAGATGTTTTATATACATCTTCAGAATATGTGTCCGCAACATCAGAATCAGCAACTTTATACACAGGTTGTGTTAGTTTTATATCAGGAATTATATTAATAGTATCGGTAACATCTTTTGAAAGAACTATGTCTTCCATAGAATATACCACACCTACATAATAATTATCTATAACTTCGATAGGAGTGAGATATTCAGAATACTTATTAGAAATAGGTGTTCCGTCTGTATTCTTAAATATTATTGCAAATTCCATATCAATTTCACCATCTATATAGTAAAACGAATATGCTGCAGATGTATATGGAAGCTTAGTTATAGAGTTATTGACTATAGCGATTTTGTTTGACGATAACAATGCTGAACTAGTATCTATGTATGCATTACATAAAATTGTTTTAGTAACCTCATCAAATTCACAATTTGACAAATCAACATCTGCTACATACTTCGACGTATCTGATCTATTTTTAAAGATTATACGTATTTTCATGTATGCATTGTCAGATGAACTTAAATTCTTGAGGTGCGTAACTAGTGCTGAACTGGTATTTACAGCAAATGTTATTCTATAACAATCTTTCATGTATTTAGTATCAGATCCATTTGTTTCACGAACAGTCAAATCCAATGGGTTTCTATACACTGTTCCACTTACAATTGATGCTTTATCTAAAATAGTATTTGATAAAAACTCCATTTTAGTAGATGACGTAAAATCTATGCTCTCATCAAATGCTGAAACGTTCATAGATGATCCATTCTGTATACGTATAAAATATGGGAATGCCATTTGGTCTGTGGATTTAGATTTGTATTTATCATAATATTCAGAATATGAATCTGAATTCTCAAATCGTTTAAATACAAATAATTTCTCTGCGTTATCCCATACGAATGTATCTGATGGGGAAATCATTCTGGAACTAGTTTCTGTATTTAAAGCTATTTCATCATACAGGTATGTCAAATCGATCATCTTCGTAGGAAGAATATTAGAATCAGCATCTTGCATAAATCCATATAATATGTATTCTGTAGAATGAAGATCGTCTCTATATTTAAATGATTCAAAACCTTTCTTTTCAGCAGCAGATTCTATTTCACTAGGAGTGATGAGCGACGATGTTGCGCCTGCGGTAACTATAGAGCGAATTTCTTCTAAGCTCTTTGCGTTAGATCCGCCAGAAGCAGAACAAGTTTTCAATGTTCCAGAAGGAATTAAATTAACAAGTGCTTCTTGGTATATATCAGAAAGATCTTGTGCTAATGTTATATTTAAGTCAGCGTTATCAATACTTTCATCACTAGTTGAATCGAATTTGAAATTTCCGTTTACGCCTTTTGTAGTATATGTAACTACTTTTATTGTACCGTTATTAGGATTAAATGCCCCTGGAAGTTTAGAAAATCTCATTACCACGTTGTTTTGTGTTCCGTTTGAGGAAATAGCGTAGTTTACACCATTCGATTGAGATTCTCCTTCCAAATATGCGTCTATTTTTGACCAATTTGATGCGCTCTGTCCTTTGTATAATACAACAAAACCTATAAGCTCATCATTAAACGGAACAACTATTGTTCTGTTTTCGCCAGACAAATCATATGTATTATAAGTTCTATCATACTGGTGCACGTCTAAATACATTGTGAAATACCGTACACCGTCCAATACAACATCGTTTCTAGTAGTGATGAACGCGTTTTGTTTCTTTAAAATATCGATGTCACCCGATTCTACATCATCTATATCATATTGTGCATATATACTAGTATTTACTTTGCCATCGATAGTGTATTTAGAGATATAGATGTCTACATTATAATCTAGTTTAAATGTTGGTTTATCTCCAACGTAAAACGTTGTATCTTTGTTCAAAGTGAGTTTATACTTTCCAGAAGAATCAAGTTTAGCAGACTTTATCAGCTGTTCTTCTGGATACGATAAGATGAAACCTAGACTAGACGGTGTAGCATAAATATGCGACAGTTCATCTGATTTCAAATGTCGAAGTAAAGATTTCATCATTATTGCCGTCGAAGGCTGTATTTCTCTCTTTGACATCATTGCATTGTAATATGTGTAAGCAGAGATTTTACCTAATGTAGATGATAATGAACCTACGAATGATGCTGGTGAAGTAGAAAGAGCTTCATTTGGTTCAAGAATATTCTTTTCTATATTATCAGCAAAATCGCTTATCACACTAGCTATACTGTTTTTATTTAAATTGCTCATAGTATTATTATCCTCTTATAACCATAAAAGTCTATTCCCTTCACAAATGTAAGGAACCCCAGCCCAGTTATTTTCTATATGGTCAGCTTGCCTATTGACTAGATTTAATCGTCTAAATGAGTATTTATTCAACGTAGATCCGTCATCTTCTGCAAAATTGTCAACTAGATCGTTATTATATTTGCTATATCCTTCTATAAGTTTTTCAGGCAACTTATTTGGAGGACACAACTCTCTAACTAATAATGCTTGTGCCAAATTCATATTATGACCAGAAAGATTAGATATCAGTGTTTTCTTATGCTCAGTATGTTTAAACGTAGCTTTACTAAACCTATAGAACAATGAAGGGTCTGATAACATATTGAATTCAGCTAATACCAATGGATCATCTGGATTAGAAAAGTTATATTGGAATGGAACAGATACGTTGTTTAATGATTGTTGGTCAATCTCAGTTGAATGCTGTATTTGACCAAATGGAAGAGATCTAGGAAAACATCCTGAATATTTAGTCCAGTGAAGTATAGTTTGCTGATCGGTTCCAAGCACAAACACGTATATCGAAACTGTATAATCGATGATACGATTTACAATGTACGCCCATTCTGGGTCACATATTCCTTTTCCAACATAATGCATATACATCATCCATGGATAAAAATATGTCATTACAGGTGATGAATATATGTCATTAAACGTCAATGTAATCTCTCCTATAGAGAAATTTTCATCTACGCCAGTCGCATATGCTAATCTATCTCCATTCATATTTCCATCAGTTTCAAACACATCCATAGTCAAATCTTTTGCATTAGATACGTTTGTACATAGGTTTGTAACCATTGGAACAAAGTTTGTTTCTATTATAGGATACGAGTTAACACCTTCTTTTAATACTGTTCCACCTAATACACTATCAATTGTACTACCAATTATAGGAACTTTTTGTTCAAAATCTGATGTAAGATTTCCTGTTGTGGGATAATATCCATAAACCAACATATCAGCCGTCTTACCATACATGAGATAGCGCATAAGTGTACTTCCAATTTTAGTAGAAGCTGTATATTGAAGTATTCTACTTCGTCTTAAATTGTTAAATGTTCGTAGATTTAAATTCGGACGAGTCATGAATACCAATGTCTTTCCGACTCGTGCAGGATCTGCAAATACTTTTCCACTATTATTAAAAAATCCTATATTAGCAGCCAATGGACTAGATACGTTCAATGCGGCTTGATCGAGAATCTTAGAATAATGCGTCTGTATTTCATGAATGACTTCTTCATCTGGAGTATATAGAAGTCTATTATCTTTTACTGCAGAAGGCATAGTTTTTCCTCCTGAATTAAACATTTGATTCGTTAATATGTCATTTTTTGTACTTATATAGAAAGTTTTATTTTTTCATTTGTCTTACTCTAAAATGTATATAATATTACAATGATGGGATTCTAATATTCCATTATAAAACTATAATCACACGTGAATTTGTTAAGGGGATATAACAACAGTGTCACGTGGGTGGGGGAAATTATGAAAAGCGTTAAAATTGTGTTGGAGAGATTTGATGGTCTCGTTAATGTGGATTTTAGATGTGCAGTGGGAGTTCTAAGTCAATTCCCAGAAACACGTCAATTATCTGGACGTTTAAGAGAAAATGGGTTAAACTCTTGGTCGAACCAACATAACGAAACACCGTTTTTCGAAGGTTGGCCTTCTGGAAAGGTTAATCCACTCAGAGCAGAATTCGAAACTGCTTTGACAAAAGATGCCGATTTGGCATATAGTTTTAGAAAGATTTTAGATGATCTAACTTACTAAAATCTTTTACCCGAAAGCACTAAAAGTGTGAGTAGGGTTTATTTTTTTATTATAACAAAAATATCAAACACATTTTTATCTATATATAATAATGGTGTAAATGACTTGATAAAGAGGTGGATTATGCCGGAAGAAGATATTATTGAACAAACACAAGAAGAAATTAAGCGAAAACCTACTAAATCTGCTACCAGTAAACTTAAACCTAGAATAGATTTTGATGAACCAGCGAAAAGCTTTGAATACACTGGTAATTTTAAATCGGATATTGCTGGTAATAAAAAGCTCTTCAATAGAGGAGACTCCGTTGAGAAAATGGAGCGAAGCACAATTGAATTTATTGTTAATACTTCCAGAAGAGCAGTTGCAACAATTGAAAAAGAAGAAGAAAACCATATCAAAGAGTTGGTTGCTAGAAGATACTACCCAGAATCAGTTACGCATCCTGTAACTGAAGAAGAGATGGTAAAAAACTTATTGAATCTTGTGTAAAGTGATAAGTGGGATTAATTTCCCACTTATTTTTTTTCGTTATTTAATATATATAAAAACAATTTAATGACTACAATTCTAAATTATAGGAGAAGTCATATGGCAGTAAATTCAACTGGCAATAACAATTCTGGACAGGGATCCGGAATTCTCGATGAGATCTCCACTCTTTTAGAGAATATGGCGTCAAATTCTCTCGATTTAATTACGGGAAAATATAGAGCCAAATCCATAGCCGAAAGAGCTAGAAAGAGTATAATGATGTACAAAGTCGCTGTATCAACGAGTGTCAGCGACCTTGACCTCGCAGGAAAGATCTCAAAATACCTCGAATCTATGTATGCTATATTCACGATGATTAATCTTGGATATAACCCTTTACCTCAATCTGGAGACGAAATCTCTAAAGTAATCCAATCTGTATCGGCTGAAAGCTTTGATCCTTCAAGAATAATTAACAGAGATGCAAATAGAGCATTGAGTGTTGCTATGAAGTTTCATGAAGAAAGAAAACGATCTGCAACACCGGCTATTGGTAGAAACGCAGTTTCATCAGCAGAAGCATCGTTTGGAGAAGAGATTGGCAAAGGAATACTTGCATCTCTTGAAGAAGATAGGGCTAAACGTGAATCAGCTAAAGCTGTAAATGCAACTAATGCGCAAAACGAGCTCAGAATAAATTCATTTATCAATAAACTAGAAGAAAGATCAGTTGGTGCTACACCAACTATTGTCAATATGAAAGTTGGAAAAGGTAAAGATAATACTGTCGATATTCCATTGGCAATTAAGACCAATCTTTATGGAATAGGAACAGAAGAAATAAAAGGTATCATTGAACAAGCTTTAAGTGGAAAAGCATACAATATTCTTCGTTTCATTAAATGGCGAACAGGTGAATTGTCAACATTAGCTTGGTTATTTAACACAGATATCGCAGACAAAGATAGAAAGCTTTATAAAAATCTAGGCAAGAATCCTTGGTACATCGACTTAAGTAAACGTAAAATGGCTGCAAAAGGAACATCGTTTGCTAAATTCTTTGTAAACAATGATTCTGGAACTGCATTCTCAAAAAGAGATGAATATAAAGCTGTCAAAGCAGATATCAACGCATTGAAGGATCTTCCTCCAACGGCATCACTTGTAATAACTAAGAATGATTTGACAACGGCAACAAACCTAAACATAACACACTTTATGAAGAATGAAGGATTGTTGAAAAACATCATGAAAAAACTTTATCTATTATGCTTCGCTATAGTAGATCCAGATACTGAAACTGTGATGTTCTTTTTCGATGGATACACACAACCTTTTATTCAAAAGTTTTCAGATTTGTCAAAAGATAAAGATCCTAACCAAGCTATGCTTCGCGTTATGGAAGAATTGGCTAGAAGGAGTTAAATATGGCAGATAACAAATTAAGTTTATTCATTAAAGAAAAGTACGAAGCATCTGCTAAGTCATACTCAAAAGCTGATGTTGACAAAAGTACAGCTAAAACGCCAGAAAGTTTTTTCAAAAGCCCTACATACAGAATGGTTATGAATATGGTTGGAAAAGCTATAAAACGCTTTGAAAATGGTCAGAATAAAGATTATTACAAGCATGTATATATCACACAGGGCGATTATAGCAAACGTAAAGGATATGAAGGAAGCATATATAATTCTATGAAAGAACAAGCTAAATTTGTTCAAGATTATGTATCAGACAATTCTTTTGCTAAATATACTATCCTTGGTGTACATTCTGATATCTGGGATTTATTAAACTCTGATAAATGGAAAGTAGCATTTAAACGCGCATATTCAATAGATACTAATGACAACACGATCATAGATTGCTTTAGATTAATCTATGTATCATTAGTACTAGCATTTGAGATGATATCTATGAAAATCGTAGATTTCAAATATCGTATTTATTCTGGAATGAGCGGAGAAGACGCTATAAATGAAATTCAGAATGAAAATAAGAATATGATTAAGAATTTAGTTGCTCCAGCAATTGATATTCTTGCGTTATGTAATGCTATCAAAACACCATTGGTTACATTAGATACATTACATAAAGAAGAACTGAACGGTTTAAAAACCACAGAATCTTATGATCCTACAAAATCCGAAGAAGGTGTATTTGCTAGTACTGGAAAAATGTTGTTCAATTGTTTCAAAGATAAAGTTGGACCAACATTGAGCTCAATAAACAAATTCGCATTTAAAGACCATAAATGGGTTGGAATCGCAGCAATAGTATTAATAACAATAATACTTGCGTTTAATGCTTCTAAAACGATAATCTATTACATTGGTATTCACAAAATCAATATTGAAAAGCAACTTGAGATACAATCTGAGTTGATTGAAAATAATATAAATGAACTCCAAGAAAAATGCAACAGATCATCTGGTGAAGATAAAGCTAGGTACGAAAAAATAATTGAACGACAGTTAGAGTATAAGAGAAGATATGATCTTAAACTCGGAAAATTGCTCGATTCTGATAGCCTACAAGCATCTGTTGTTGTTGATGATGTTATGGATACAGATATAGATGCATCTATGAATGAAGCTGACAAAGCAAGTGCTGGTTATTTTGCACTAGAAATTTAATCAATTTACTGATGGGCAAATGCGCCCATCAGTTTTTATTTTACAAAGTTTCTAATGTGTATATTGTATAATTGATAATGCAGGTCATGTATGTGATCCAAACTCTTAATTATAATGGAGGCTGGCTATGACAGTTACTCAGATGGAAAGAAAATTTGTTGTTATTGAAAAAGACAACAAACGGTTTAATCGATTGGAAATCAACAAAGAATTTGCAAAACAAATATTAAAACACTATTTTGCTGTACCAGCAACTGATACCGATAAACAGAATGCGTTCGCAGAAAGTGTACAAATCGTAAATAATAGGTTTTGCAATTTGTATGGAGTGCAAGCACAAAAGGAATGGAGCACATTCTATGCAAGCGTGGTTCTTCCATTGAAGATTGGTCTCGGATTAACTTTGCCGCATCTAAAGAATGGCGGTATGGTTAGTAAATACTCCGATATCACAGATGATGAAAGAAAAGCGATCCTTTCATGTGGAGTATGTAGATTAAAACTCACAAAGAAAGTATTAGCATCGCATCTTCGAGTATTCCCATTTTCGCAACCAGTAAACAAAGAATCTTCTGTCGATGACTTCTGTAAGAAAGAATATTTCGATGGAGATTGTACTAATGACGAATTGAAAGATGCTGTGAATGATTTGTGGAAAATTCATACTAGTATATCAGAAAATTGTAAGATCGTACAAGACGCAATTGATCGAAACAACGGTGTTTTGACAATTCCACAAAAATAAATGAATAATAAGTAGGGAATCGATTCCCTACTTATTTTTTTTCATTATATCATCTATCTGTGTTTTCAGGTACATTACCGACAGAATCATTAGCGTACATCTCTTTGTCCAAAATACTTTCTATTTCTCCAATAGTCGGAACAATAAGAGATGTGAACGAATGAAACTCATTAGGGTTTTTATATCCGTTAACAGCTAGTATAACCCACCAATAATCTATAACACCATAAACATCGAAGCTCATTGTCATAGGTCTATATGAATATTTTTCGACCTCATTTTCACTAAAACTTCTCAGTTCACCATTATTTTTTAGGTATGGCACAACTGTATTAATAATATAGTTTTCTGTATAACACAGTCCTAATGCACTTCCAACTTTACTCTCATCTGCGTCATAATCATATTCTTTAAATTCAGTGCAATTTTCAAAATTTATACTATTATTTACAGATTTTCGCATTGTTTCAAAAATATCATGTTCTGTAACTTGTTCTTGTAACATTTTTATTACCCCTTAGCATTCATACTCATTATCGACGATGCCATACCATTTACACTGGCTGAACACGATGGAGGTATACCATGAATTGCACCTACTGTATCTATCACGGCAGACATTATGCCTAACGCAAGCATCAATGGCTGTTGTTTAGCCAACGGCATAGCTATCGTAGAAGGATTTCCGAATGCTGCTATTCCAGAAGAGTTTATATTTGCACATGTAGGCAATGGATTCATACCTGCGTTTGACCAAATACTGAAACTATTTGCTGTCAATGTTTTAGTAAATCCAGATATAGGAGAATCCACAACAAATTTAGAAGTCTTATTTTTATAAGAACTACCTTTTAATTCTTGTGTGTTGTACTCTCCTTTAAACTCATTGCCTTTTATATTCAGTTTATCTATGTTTTCTATATCTTCAGACGATTCAGTCTTTATTTTATCAATTTTTCTAGATAACGAAGAACTCTCGACATTTATATCGTTATTGACCTTAACATTCAGTGTTCCACATGATATGTTTATCGTATCACCAATCAATTCGATTTTAGACTTCTTTTCATTTTGTATTGTGATAGAATCGTTATCAGTTGATATTTCTAAGAATCTCTTGCCGTCATCACTAAGTATAACTTTACCGTCAGCGGCATTTATACCTAATGAATATCTAGATTTTTCACCATTATTTTTTGTCGTCCACAAACCTATAACTTGGTTTATAGTATCTATTTGGAAACCATATGAATTGTCAGTAGTGAGCTCTTCCCCAGGTTTCTTGAAATTTGGACAAAGAATAGTGAACATATCGGTCATACGACGATTTACATCTCCGATAGAATACGGCAAAATAAACAACGATTTCAAATCTTTATCCGCCATATCTACAAACACGTTTTCACCATATGTGAAATGAGGAGTTGCTGAGTTTGGAACAACAGCTATTGGTAAAGTTACATAGTTTTTAACTTTTATGCTTGATGATCCTATCTTCTTTGTTTTAGTATTGACAAATTTTGATGAATCTATAGACAACGTGTTTTCATATGCGCCTTTAGATACAGGTAAGCCAAACATCAATCTTGGTATATACACTCCAAGTACATTGTCAGCTCCAGTTTCTTTACTAGTTTTTATAACAGTTGCAATACTTCGTTCGGAATAGTTTAAACTTCGTTTAACACTACCAGTTATATAATCATCTATAATCATTTTATTTTTTCTCCAAAGGAATCGATGAACCGAACGTTCCTGATATGAAATGTGCGTCGTTTGATGTCATAGATCGTTCAAACGTGTGCATAAGCCTAGAGAAGTTTCTATTCATAGAGAAATAGAATTCAGGTTTCGAATTATCAGGATTAAGATCAGGTGAGAAGCTATATCCGCTTTTTATCATTATATGTGGTAAAAATGGGAATTTCTCCAATATATCTTGATTTATATATACATATGGTAAACATGATTCTAATGTTAGTATACTATGAGTTCTCAAAAATATATTTTGAGCAACGCCTTTATTTCTATATTCATTTGATACATAAATCATTGCAACACGTTGTTCGTCAACAGTGCGTTTCATTAATCCTATACCAGCGATTTTAGGATCGTTTCCACACGATTCATCAAAATATACTAATATAGGTCTAGATCTTATATCTTCACCAAACAAATTTATTTCTTCTTTACGTAAAAATGGTTCATATCGTTCTTGAAACCATTTCTGCATACTCTTTGTATACATCGCATCCATAGATTTAACCGCTTCGTTGCGAACAAACTCTATTATATTTGACAACAATTGATCACCATGTCTTTCACGTTTAACCAAACAAGGTACAGAATCTATATCATCTAAACAAACCACTGTCAACATTCGTGATTTTTCTAAAAATACATCAACCATTTTATCCTCCAAAATATATCACTATTATAAAGTTTTTATCTTTTTGAAATCATTAAAATATTTTTTGTATACATATTATAATTAAGATAAATAGATCGCTTAACATATAAGTGTTCTAAAATTTTAAGTTTAAAGAGGTTTTTCCATGGACCCACATATTATAGATTTACAACAGAGATTGCTATTATTGGAAAGCAGTAAACCTGTGTCAACTGCTACAGAATTGTGCGCAGTTCGTTGTCCTTTATGCGGGGACTCACTTAATTTAAGAAGTGCACATTTTTACATAGGTGTTAAGGAGATAGATGGAAAAGAAGTTATTGTTTACGATTGCAAAAAATGTGGCCAAAGTGGGCTAATGACTCCATCTCTGTTGCATAAAATAGGAATAAATGATTTATCAATAGATGAATTTATAAAAGATTCGTACAAGTTTAAAGCAATAAAAAGTTTTGCAAATATAAAAGATACAAGTAAAATTCAATACAAATATCCCAAACCAACACAAGCTGATAAAGAAAAAGTAGAATACCTCACAAATAGATTACAGATCGATTTTTGGGATTATGAAAACATAATGAAATATAAAGTTGTATTGAACTTTGGAAAATTTCTCGAATTAAATGGTATAAAAGAACCCCAGTGCTCTCGAGATAAAATACCATTATTAAGCGAGTATGGTATAGGATTCATAGGAGAAGATAAAACTTCGATATCTATACGAAGTATGGATAAAAATATAACAGGTTCAAGATTTAACATTATACATCTATTTCCTAAGATAAGACGACCATTTATGTATGTTCCGCCGTGTAACGTTGACCTATTGACACCTATTCCTAAAATATGTATAGCAGAATCGAACTTCAACATAACTGTTGTTAAAAACTACTTTTATGGAGACGACTCTACTAACATCATATTCGGATCTTCTTCAAGAAAAAGCTGTTATCATGCTATAAAACGTTTAATGGCTATGACAGGTTTCGTATCTGGAAAAATCGAAATATATGCCGACAATGATAGTCAGAATGGTTATAACGATCCAGAGTTTTTCAATAAACTTATAAACTATTTTGATAAGTTATTAGAACCATTGAAACGAACGTTTGATATATCGATAATAGTAAACACAAAAGGTAAAGATATGGGAGAAATGCCTAAAGAAGGAGAAAAATTCGAATATAAAACTTTCAGAATATAAATAAACTAGGTGGGAATTAACCCACCTAGTATTTTTTTATTTAGAAATCAAACAATGTTGCTTTGTATTTTTTAGCTTGTGGGCGACCTTCATTACCCTCAACGTGCCGTTTATTTCTATCAAATGCTTTTTGTTGTGAACGAGAAACTTGTCCTTGTTGTTTATCAACATATGTTGAGTCGACTTTGCCTCTTTCAACTTCGAGCATTGCTACAACACACATCTGTGCTGTTTTAGATATACGTTCGACCATCTGAAAAGCGGCCGATGCACACTGTAAAATACGTTGTTTTTGATCTACAATGATATCTACAGAATGAACAACAGCTTTTTCTATAGCTTTAACTATAGCCTTTTGTAACTTAGGATCTGATTGTTCAGCAAATGTTACGTTGTCTTCATTTTTAATACCTTGTATGATTCTATCAGAAGATGCCTTTATCATTTCAGATACATTTCCCAATGATTTACTATCGAAATCTCCCAAAATTTTAGAACTAGTAGCAGAATACAAGTTCGTGAATTTTCTAAAGTTTTCAGGTTTAGAGAATACTAACATGGATTCAGGCTTTCTAAAAACTTGACTAACAGGTTGTTTCTCAGGGGTTTCATTAGGATTATCTATAAACATGCTCACTACTATATGGTTTGCTGATGGGAATTCTTTATTTTGAACAATTCCTTCAACGGTATAACCATATATTTCTATATTTTTCAATATAGCTGAAGCTATTCTATAGTAAGTTTCGTTTTCTATTTGATTATAAATCAATTTAGGGTCATCCGCTGTATCTATAGGATAGTGTTTACAATAACCTTTAACCAATCCAATTCGTTGTACGCTAGATGATGATGATGCTATTTTTTGTGACATATTTACCAATTCACCAAATGTAACATCTGTAAATTGTGCCATATCACTTATAAATTTTACAGCTTTTGTACTTAAAACTTGGGCTGGGTCATCTTTCATTTTGTTTTCATAGACATATGCTTCATTTGCATATTGCTTATACAGACCTGGTATTCTACCAAAGTATTTATTAAAAAACTTAGCGTTTTTATTAAGCTTACGCAAAGTTGGACCAACTTTAAATGTATCGATAAATAGTTTCTTAAGTTTCAAACTTCTAGACTTATATTTTTCTGTTATATCTTCAGCTCTAGCGCCTTGAAGCGAACCGGCGTCTTTTTTTGTAACATTAAAATTTGTACCTTGTATGCCTTCTGACGATACAGTTGCGACAGCCATCGATCCACAACTATCGTTACAATAACTTTTAGACATTATGTCCATCATCTTTCTAACGCTAGTTATGAGAGGAACCATAGAATCTTCATCATCTAACATAACGTCTATGATATGATCTATTATAGAAAACAGATCATCTAAGAAACACAATTCTATTTCTATAGATTTAGCTATCATGTATGTAAATAAAACTAATGCTTTTCCATTTGGAAACTTACCAGCAATAATGTCATCTATAGGCAAATTCTTAATATATTCTAGCTTATAGTTTGATGCAAATTGTGTAAACACTTTATTTATAAATACATCAAAGTTTCTAATCAAATCAACAAACGTTTCAGCGTTGGCCAATGGATGATGAAGCTTTCCATCTAAGCATATGCTTATTGGTACTATTCCTTTGAACATTGCCTCAACAAGAGAAATATTGTTATTATATACATCGTTAGCCATAAGGCACGTTTTTATATATTCTTGTATTTTGCAGTTGGCGTCATCGAGTAACTCTTGTTTATCGAATACAATAGATGTCAACAATAGTTCTACTATATCACTAAGCAACTTATTATTTTCATCAAAGCATTCGTTGTATAATCCAAGTTTGTAACACAATTCTACTATGTAATTAGCCGAACATCTATCAGAAACGCTAACTTCATTATATTTCTTAATTAGTTCATCGTATGAGAAAATGTTTGTTCTAGATTTACAATAGTTTGCTTTTTGTAACACCATGTTATACATATATGTAATATCGCCAGACGCATATGTTCTATACATATCAATAAGTTTATCTGATGGTATACTTTCTGGGGAAAGCAGCCAATTTATTTCAGTATTGTTCACGTTCATATATAAATTCTCCTAAAAATAGGTTATATCTAATAATCAAATCATAGTAATGTTTTTTAACATTATTTTACATAAAAAAATGTAGCTAGGGAATTAGGCCCTAGCTACACATCTATATTCACTACATAGCAGATGAAGGTGAAGATATCTGAGATTTAAGAGTTGTTCCATATCTTTCTTGAAAGAAAATGCTTCTTGGAGACGTCATTAGTTTAGCAGGAAGAGATTGCGAAAGTGCATAACGTATAGAACTTTTAAAATTATCAAAATTATACTTATTTCGTAATACACTAGCATACACTGTCCACTTATTTCTAAGTAAGTCTCTATCAACTAAATCGACTCCGGCAATATATGCTAAATAATCTCTAAATCCTTGGTTTTTTGAACTTAGAATTCCCCACATTCCAGCATCAAGCGACATTGACATTCTAGGAAGCAAATCTTTTACAGAAACAGAAATATTTATCTGTCTAGAAAAACCATCTTGTGTTCTCATGCTCTTTTCTTCAGATCTACTTATAGATAACGATGAAATCATACCTAAATCTGTTGAGAATAGGCCTTTAGAAAATGCTTTTACATAGAATGGTGTAGTGTATGAGCTTTCTCCAACCTGTCTAGGAGAAGCCATAGCTATCAAACAAAGCATAGGCACAATAGTGTTCTCAAATATAGATAATTTGTTACCATAAGGTGAAAATAATTTCATATTTATAGTATATTGTCTATCAAAGTTTGAATCTGTCCATATTTCAGGAAGAATCATTCTGGCATTTCCGGATTGTACCATACCAACTTCACCAGACATTTTTCCAGCTATAAGGTTTTTTAGTTTAGTCATTCCAGCACCTTTAGCCGAAGTCCACATTTGTTGACCAGCAGTCATCATCGTAGATTTTATATCTTTCGTCTGTTCAGCACTTTCAATTATTTGATCTACTCCACCAAGCATGTCTGATGGTACTTGTCCAACAAGAAGTTGTTGTTGGTTGTTTTGACCTGTTGAATTGATCTGGGCAGTAACTGGGTTTTCCTGTGTTTCATTTGAGAAGGTTTCAGACACGTTTACGCCTTTAGACAATCCAAATGGAATCATACAATCGGTATTATACAAAAATCCACCATCGCCATTATCGTCAAAAGTATCGTTTGATTTGAAGTTACTTTTATTCATAGTAGGAAGGATATCCTTAATATTTAAATAATCAGATTTTCCTACATAATTGTATGATGGGAATGGCCCATCTGTATTCGCATTGGTAGTCGTATTACTTTGTTTTATATTGGCTGTATCGTTTATACCAAATACACGTTTTTCTGTATCAGTATATACAGCTTTATCAGTTTCATCGTCTCTATCACCAACTTTATTTGCACCAAAACTCTGTTTTTCTTTTATCAATTGTTTGATAGATTCTGAATCGTTGAAATCGTATCTTCCCAATCCCATCCATGCAGCGGTTTCGACTAATATTTCATTAACGTATGATAGATAAACGTGTCCATTAGGAGTAAATTTATACATACGTTTATTTCGCATGAATATTCTAGATACCCCAGATACAACAGTTCCCATCATAGCAGAAAGCTTTTGTGCTGCCATTTTAATAGGATTCAATGACGGATCTCTCAAATAATCTCCAAGAGATTTTCCACTAGCATTGTTAAACCAAAGAGAGGTTAAACCTGTGAGAAGTTTCATGTTTATAGACACTGTTCCTACTTGAAACAATACTTTTGGCAAATTGTAATCATATATTCTTTCAGAATATAACCTTCCTATCATTGGTCTACGAAAATCGGATCTAACATCATCGAGCTCATTGAATTGGAAATCAGGATTCAGTATTTTCGATTCTCCCATAGCTAATCCTTTTGCCGAATTTTTAGCTATGGCTCCTATCATTCTTGGGTCGCCAAACATGTTATAATATGATTCTGGAGAACCTGAATCATCTGCATACAATTTGTCAAGTAATTTATCTTTATCGTCAGTTTTTCCGCCTTGATCTGCATAATTTTCTCCAGAATAAAAATCATTTCCTCGTATAGCTATACCATTAACTTTTATTGAGTTTCCTGTTGGGAATCCTATTACTGATGGGATACCGCCTAAAGTATCATCATTATGCTTTTTTAGAGAAGCATACATTTTTTCACTCATCTCTCCACCAATGTTTCTAATGGTTTCACGTTTATTGTAGCTTATATTATAACCGTCCCATGTTGTCCATGTGGCGTTTTTCTCATCTTCGCTTAATTCATCTATTTTTTCATTATCTGCCATATTTTTCTCCACGGGATATAGTATTTTAGTTCATAAAGATGTTTTAACGCCTATAAACTTGTTATTCATAGTAATAAAAAGATCTCCTGGGAATAAAACCCAGGAGATCGATATATAAAAGAATTATGAACTAGTTCCTGTGGCAACACGACTAGCGTCATATGCCATTTCACTATCAGAAGTAGAATACAAACCACGCCAAGAATTGTCGTCGATAGAAGCACTATTGTTCTTAAATAGATTTGCGAACCAACCTTTATCGTCGTTTTTCTTCTTTTCTTGTTCTTCTTTCTTCTTAGCTTTCTTACCTTTTTCAAGATAATCAACCATGTATGTGATAAACTGTTCGACAGAGCTGTTATGTCTAAACATCTCATCGCGAATTTCTTTCTGAACAGCAAGGGTAGCTTCAAGTTGTTGAATGAGTAGCTTGTCGTTAGTTACGAATGGGCTTTCTTTAACAGTATTAGCTTCTTTAGATTTCTTAGCCAATGTCGCAGCTGTTCCAGCAGCAACTGTTCCTGCTTTTGATATTGTGCTATTACGTCTACGATTTTCATCGCTAGAAGTAGTGTCATTCAATCCCATAGCCTTTGCAGCATTAGCTTTGTCATTTTCAGGCATAGCTGCCATAACTTTATTCGCTTCACTATATTTAGAAGAACTTTCAGAATTTGTAGAATGTAAAGCTGGTGTTATAAGAGAAGCGGCTGTTCCTGTAGCTATAGCAGCTGCTGTTCCGTTCGGAACTGTTCCAGTAATAGCATTTCCTTCTTCACCTTTTTCTACGATAGCTTCAGAAGCAGACCCAGTTTTACCTTTACTAGCATCGTACTTCTTTTTCCATTCTTTATATGCATCTACATCATCCCCAAATCCAAGAAGTCTAGCATCTTCCAAGTCTTTCTTTTCTTGACTTTTAAATGCACCAGTTATTTTCTGACCTAAAGATTTATTTTCGTATTCATTCAACCTATCAGGATCTATTCCCAATTCTTCAGCTTTCTTTTGGAAAGCTTCTTGCTTAGCAGCAAGTTCTTCTTCATCCTTTTTAGAAGCAAATAACTTATAAACAGTTTGAGCAACCCAATCAGGAGGAATAAGAGCTGAGATTATACCAGCAAATAGACCGATACCAGGTATAGCACCAAGTAATCCAGGCAATGATTCTGCCAAACCAGCAGCGATTTTCATTCCTATAGTAGCGTTATCAGAAGCAGATATTTTAAAATATCTGTTTGTTTTACTCATACCATTTACGAAATCAGCAACTGCTCCGACAATTGCTACTCCTAAGCCAATTAAAGGAATCTGTTTAAGGAAGTTCTTTCCAGCACCTTTAGCCATCAATTTCTTGACTAACGATGTGTTCTTCAATCGACCTGTGATCTTAGCAACAATATCTTTGCCTTTATCACCAACCAATTTAGCAACTTTACCTTTTTTAAAGAATTTTTCAAGACAATCTTTTACTTTTCCGAGAACTTTAGATGGAATGCCACCTTTAGATGCTGCACCAGCAACATTATCGGCTAAACCGCCACCTTTCTGTATCATCTTATTGCCTAACTTTTTGAGTCCATCTCCAACTTTGTTTCCAGCATTTTTGACAGCACTCATATGTGTCTTAGCATTTAATAATACACGTTTAGCAGGAGCTCTTCCAATACCACGATCAACATCAACGTCGAAACCATTTTCTCCTCCGATATGGAAGTCGGCTTCTTTTCTAGTTCCATCAGAATTAAACATAGATTCCGATTGTTTATCAAGACCTGTTAATTCTCCTACACCACTTTGCCATCCTTCTTCTTTCCAGCGTTTAATGCCTGTGGAGGTTTGTTTGATAGCAATTGCTGCGGTTGCTGCTATAGCCGCTGCACCCAATCCAGTTGCAACTTTTGGAGCTACTCCACCAGCCTTAACTAGGATTCCTCCCATCTTAGCCATTATACCAGGACTAGCACTTTCAGCAGCTGCTGCTTGTAATGTAGCAGACGTTTTAGTTGCACCTAAAATCTCGTCAAGTTTACCAGCAAATGTTTCAGTATCTTTTTCATCGATGTGTTCACCTTTGTCTAAAATACCTAAACCTTTACGGATACTAGTTAAAGTTGTGCTTAGATCTTTAAACACTACCAGTTGTTCTTTTTCACGTTGCTCTTTCTCGTCAGCTTTCTTATCACGTTTCTGATCTTCAAAAGACCCTTCACGTAATCCTCCGCCAAATATGTTTCCAACCTTGGCTTTAGCTTTTCCTAAGAAAGTTTCGCTTTTTGTAGGTTCTGTTTCGACATCACCTTTATCTACAACCTTTGTAGCAAGTCTAGCACTCTCTTTACGATCATCATTCCAGCCTTTAAGCTTAGCAAAGATGCCTTTTCTTTCTTGGTCTTTATCAGCTTTAGATTTCTCTTTAATTGATGCTGTACCTCTGATCTCATTTATTTCGTCACGTTGGTCAGCATTCTCTTTGTCTTTCTTACGCTGTTTATGTGCAGCAATTTCTCTTCCGACTAGAAGAGCAGCCATCAATGGATTGTACATAGCAATCGCTGCTATACCTAAACCTTTACCAAATCCTCTGAGAATTTTAGAACCAGTTCCACGTCTTCGTTGCTCTTTCTTGAACAATTTGCTATAGTTCTTTTGTATAGTGGCTTTAGCTTCTGTCAATGCCTCAATAGCAGGTTTTCCTTTAGCTACGTTAGCCTTTATTCTATCGATAACCATGTTACCAATATCTTTATCTATAGCTCCATTCTTAATAGAAGCTCTAATAACAGACGCTATCTTATCTCCGCCTTTCTCATCACTAGGAGGAACATTTTCATTTGCCCATATTTCTATTTCTTCAAGAGCTTTAAATGTGGCAGCAGCTAATTCTTGTTCTCTTTGGAGTTCCTTATCGCTAAGTTTACTCATAGCGCTTATTCCAAGAAGAGAATCAAATGCACTAACTTCTGCACCATATTTATTGACAGCTTTTCCATCTAAAGATGCTTTGAGCTTACGAGAAGTAGATTTTCTATCAAAGTTTTCCTTTACCATCTTCTGGAATAAAGGATTTGATCGTAATGCTACACCTACAATAGTAGCAGCTGCTAAAGGATGTCCACTAGCAATAGCTAATGTTGCACCGGCTGCTGTTCCAGTCCACTTGCCAAGCGATTTAGCAACCTTTATAAACGGATTATGACCAGCCATTTCTTTTCTATAGCTCTTGTCATATTTAGCGCGTATCTTATCTTTCATTTTACTGAAAGCTATGTCTGGTGGATAACCTAAGGCAACAAAATGTGCAACACCGTCTTTAAGTAGTGTTCCTATACTCTTATCTAACGCCCCAAGTTTTATCTGCTCATCGATCAGTTTATACACTTGTCGTTTAGCTATAGTCTCATCTGGATCCAATTTTCCTGATATAAACTCTTCAAGAGCATCGATAGAGTTGTATGCAGCTCTAACAGCTTTTCGCTCTTCTTCTATTTCCTCTTTGGATCGCTGATTATTTCTAGACGTAAATACTGTTTCGATCGCTTTGTACTTAAGATCTTCAAGTTTATTAAACAGTACAGTTTTTCCAGTCATTCTAGTAGCAGATTTATTAGCAAGATTAGAAGCTCCAGAGAACAACGTTTTCGTAGCTGTTCCAAGTCCAGATCCAATCATTCCTAGACCTTTCCCGCCAAGTCCTAATGCTTTTGCAGTAGCAGATAAGCCTAGCTTACCAGCCGATAAAGCTCCTTTTCCGAATAGCTTTGCTAATACATCTAAATGCGCATGACCCTTAGTATCTGTTATAAATGTATCAAATAGATTAGAAGTTTCTAAAGTGTCACTATCAAGATCATTTTCTTTTGCTGCGGTTGCTTCAAAAGTCTTCGATATATTCTCTTTCGCAGTTTTAGCAGATTTAGCAGCTTTGCTTCTAATACTTTTCGTTTTCTTACTTACTCTAGTTCTAGCACTATCTAAGATTCCCCCAAGTGATCTAAGGATAGACTCTTTAGATGTACCAACACTAGAAATCTTTGTAACGATTACGTCTGCATAAGATTTTGCTTCTTCCTGTGTTTTGCCATTTTCTATAGCAGACACTTCTATTGCATCTCTCAGTTCATCTTTCGATACTTGTTCACCATTAGGAACAGTTTTTACATATTGTATAGCACTTCCTAATATATTGACTGTGTCTTTAGCCTCAGATACCTTTTTATTAACAACTGTAGATGAGTTGTCTGTAAAGGCTTTTGCATGTGTGATGCCTTCTGAAACGATTTGATTCAAACTATCTGGAACTACATTTGATATTTGTTCTGCTGTGGCTTCTTTAGCGGCATATATTTTCTTACCTATAGAAGTTTCTTTTACATCTTCAATAATATCATCCATTCCAGTTGATGATACTCCACCGTTAGCCTTAACCTTATCCATACGGCTCAATGTTTTCTTTAAAACGCTTAATTTAGTCGTATAGTATTTAAGTTTGGCTTTATCGCTGGCAGACGTAGAATCTTTTAATTTAGCAATATGTTCTTCGGCGTCATTTATACCTTTAGTGATATCTCTACGCATATCAGCTTCGCGACTATTCATATATTGAGAATATGCATCGCCAGCTTCACTGTTTATATTTGAAATATTTCCATTTCCAAATACTTTAGATATTCCACCTAAAGCCGTATCAAGACCTTTATTGAATAGTTTATTTATACTAGAGTTTTCTCTACGGTTTTCGTTACGTAAACCAAGCATATTTGCATAGAAATCGAATGGCCCAAATACAGACATTTGTTCACTGATACGCTGAGCTTTACTCGTTTCTAAGATCGCTTGTTCTTGTTCGCGTTGAGCTCTATCATAGTCTTGTGTGCTAATCTTTTCAATAGATTTTGATAATGCACTTTTAGAACTTATTAAATCTCTAGCTGCTTTGATATGTTTAGGTATAGCTCCACGTTGTGGATATACTAAGATACCTCCAACAAGTAAGCTATAGATGTTATTTAATGTACTATATACATTTTGCTGTGATCCTGGGGAATCTGTTTCTGCTACTATTCCGAAATTAGACAAAGTAGCAGACGCAGATTTGTACAAATTAGCAGACTCGACATCTTTCGTCGAACTTGTTCCGCTATATAATATCTGATCGGCAGCATTCATTCCGATACCGTTACCAGAACGAAGTTTAGATATCCTATCCATCGTTTTAGCACGTTCAAGACGTCTAGATGCTTTTAAAGAACCATCTGGAAGTCTATTTATCTCGGCTTCGCTTAAGAACCCATTAGTTAAACGATCTTCAAGAGAAGTTATTTCATCTGATGCTTGTAAATCTGAAGCTACATCTGCTCCGCCATATCGCAAAGATTCTTCACCAAATCTAGCCATTCGTTGCTTAGCGGATCTATCTAAACCTATCGATCTACCATTTAAATATTGCGAATCTGCGGAAGATAATTGCCCAAATTGTTCTATAAACAAATTTAAGCTTTGTTCACTAGAAACATTTTTCAACAATTTGCTTCTATATGATCCTTGTCTAGACGCTGCTTCTGGGTTAAAATTAGATTGTGTTGCACCTATATTTAAACGAATATTTCTAAAATCTTTCTCAAGAGTTTTACCATATTCTTCAGGTGTCATCCCCATTGATTTAGCAGCAGCTCTACCACTTTCAGATGTAGATGCGGATATCGACATAGATCCAGTCGTAGCATCCAATTTATAATCAGTATATGCAGCTTTTCTTAAGTTTTCATATTCACGCTTTTTCTCTTTCTTTGATACAAATTTTCCTTCTTTGTAATCATAGAATTCTGGTTCTTTACCAGTTAAAGCTGATATAATTTCACCTAATTGTGTAGGAATTACGTGATTGAGAGTTCTGTCAGATTTAGCAGACCATCCAACCACTTTATCTGGATCTTTAAGACCAAAATCAGTTTGCTTAACGTATGTGTCTCGTATACCAAGCAATTGTCCCATGGTCTTAAATAATTTATTATCGCTATTATTAGCGAGATCATTCATTTTTCCTATGAATAGAGATCCGGCATTAGAGAACAAATCATTCATTGCTCCTAACTTAGCTTTCGTTTTCATAGAAACATTTGATGACACTAAGAATTTAAGTGCAGCACTCATAGGATCAAACTTTTGTTTTACTCCCATGCTTTCAGTCATGCTACCCATCATTCCCAACATTGGAAGCATTCCTACTAATGGACCTAGTGACGTTTTCATGAGCATATCACTAGCATTAGTTTTTATATTCTTCCAATATGCCTCAGAGTTTAATGATCCGCCATTAACAATTTCGTTGTATGCATTTGACGACGACGGTGTTTGTGTCGGTGGACTAATCGCAACTATCGATGCTTCTTTTATTTCTTTCAACAAGGCTAGCTGTTCTTGTTGCATTCCTATCATCTTACCTTGGAATTCCATTCCAGCAGCAGATGACGTTCCACTAATATTCTGCAAGAAATTAACAGTAGCATTCATTGCGCTAAGAATTCCGCGCTGTACTTCCATGTGTTGCGAGAATCTCATCTCTGCAGCAGCAAAATTCTTATCAAACAATCTATCTTGTTGGGAAATAATTGCTTTTCCTACATCGGCCGTTATTCCAGACACTAACTCATCACCAATAGTGAGTTGACCGGAATTACCGCCCATTTTTATATTAGTGACATTAAACGAATTTCTACTTAATTTAGATGCTGTTGAACCAGATACTGATCTAGGTTCGAGTATTCGTCTATCAGATGAATGTGTTACAGTATCACCGAATGGTTCAGCAGATAATTGTGTTTCTGGATCTCCATGTATAGTAGAACCAGAATCAAGTTCACCAATATCAAAATCATTAGTTCCGAACGAATAATCATCCATGTCGCCAAACACACCAGACATGTCAAAATTATCAACATCTCTTTTATAAAACTCGCCACTTTTAAGGCGCTTAACTATATCTTTTTTAGTGTCTGATACTGTTTTTACAAAGTTATCCATCATATGGATAGGATCAGTATCGACAGATTTATTCTTAGTAACAAATTCTTTAATTTTTGTTAGACGTTCTCTACCTTCAGCTGCGGCCAATTTAGCCGTATCCGCTAGAGATGCAGCAAAAGATTGTGCATTTGGCACAAATTTTCCACCAACATCTACAGTAAGTTTACCAGTAGAAATCAACACATTCTTACTGTATTTTCCTAATTTACTTAGTGTTTCTTTAGGAGTATTCTTAGGAACGCCTCTTACGTTATCAGTAATTAGATCTTTATCCAATGGATAAAATTCAGATCCTGTATTACCGAATTCAATGGAAAAATCTTTATTAGCCATAATGGTACCCTTTATAACTAAATTTTAACTTTATTAAATATAGCGCTATATTCATGTTTTTTCTATATATAACACGTTGGCAATAGTTTTATATTCGTCCTGCGGCCGAACAAGAAGAGGAAATGGTACAATTACTTTCTTTACAACTAGATCCACAATTATTAGAACAATAACCACATCCAGTATATGGGCAATTCATTGGACCGCTTTCACCTTTACAACTAGCACTACAATATGCTGTACAA
>JAEIGA010001009.1_pt1 | contig 42359 bp, 57 predicted proteins | sample 9270691 | NCBI WGS metagenome assembly JAEIGA01 (sample SAMN17057246, study PRJNA624740) | gut metagenome | biome: biome; isolation source: fecal sample | host: Bos grunniens | place: China: Xizang | collected 2019 | reverse complement strand
TTTACTTCCGTTTCAAGTTCCGCAATACGAGCAGACTGTGATGCTTCATAACGATTTACGGGTGTGTTTTCGTGGCAGTAGTAATTGCTGTTGCCAAGACCGAGGTTACCCAAACCTCCGTTGAGGAGACCAAGCGCGGTACCGGCAATACCAAGTCCCAAACCTGCGCCTGCTACACCTTTGTTTGCATAGTTTTCTTCGTGTTCCATTCTCATAATTTTACCTCCTTAAGAATGTGTTTTAAATTTTGTTTATTTATATCAAACCCAACCGTACGCTTTGAGTCTAATATCAAAGTGAATTAATTTTATCCCTCAACTCATAGAAATAACTTGAGGGCATTTCTAAATCGTGTATCTTTTGAACATCGACTTTTGCTTCGTCTGAAATCCAATGTGTGTCCTCGACTATCATATTGTACTGATAAAGGATGTGATAAAAGGTTTTGAGCAGGGTATCTTGCTTAAATGCTTTCTGCTCGATTTCTTCCGCATTCATATATGCTTTGAGCCACTTTATCCATACCTCTTTATGTTCCAAGATATTAAAATCCTTAAAATAATAATCTTCTTCGTTATGAAATCCGATAGACATTTGGTATAGATATAAGGCATTATAAGGGTCTTGTTGAATATAAGCCCCTCTTATAAAACAGTCGTGCATTGCTTTATAAAAAGGAATGCTTTTACACCCTTTTTCTCTTGCTATTTTTGCGTTTTCGTCAATGAAAGTAAGCCAATCTTCATCACGATTATTATTAAGTTTTAGCATTTTACTGCCGAATAAATATTTATGTTGCACTTGCTTTCCACCTCACATTGTCTATATATAAAGGTTTAATATATGAAAAACTATAATCGAAAGCCACCGACCTACTTGAATTAGGTGGTACTACGACTGACACACCGTCAAAATAGATGTCGGTGTCGGGGTCATACATCGATGATCCCGCTTCATCGTAGATGGCACAATGCAAATAATAACTTGGGTGATAATTTACTATTGTTATAACAGGCCAACTATTACTATCAGTTGTTATCTGCCAATCGCAAAGTGTCCCGAGTGCTTCCAAGTCCAAAGAATTAGATGACCTGCCATTTGCGTCTAGCCAATTTATAAGGCTTGTATTAGTAACATCAGCACCACCGGTAAATGTGATTGTAAATGCGTATGTGTTTTGCACATAGTATTTAGTGTCCCCCTTCTTAATTTCTATATAACCTTCAGCGGGATATGCTGGGTGTTTACCAATGTTTATGTAGTCGAAACTGTTACTGCCGCTACCCAATTGGGCGCAGGTAATAGTACCGTTAACATTAAATGCTCCATAGCCCGCCGTGGCAATCCAACCCAATGGAATATCATAAGTAACATTTGTTAAATTGGGTTTTGATGCTTCGGCATAACCATCTTCCCAACCAGCATCATAGCCCAAATAAAATGGAGTGAAATTGTCAAAACTTATGAGATTATTAAGCACCTCATAAAGTCCTTGTGACACTTGAACAGGTTCTAATATCTCGATGTATTCATGTCGAACATGCCCTTCCATAGCATCATCTTCACCATACCACCCACCGTAGTCATTATATTTGTTCCGCCCCGATACGCTGAAAAAATCGACATAATCCTCGCTAATTTCTATGCGGTCTATTTCTTCGTAAGCCCATTCCACTTCTCCGTCATCATCGTTATAGGCAAAATCAGTATATATGCCCCTCGGGCAAGGATAAGTTCCGTACATACCAAAACGCTCAATATATTCTTTTAATGTGAAAGAACCTCGTAATGTTCTTATGCCCCCACTATAACCTTCGTCATAACCATCGTAATAACAATCCTCTATTGCCGCAGGCATCATTTCGGGTGTTATGTTTTGCCCTGCCCAACTTGTAGGAGAATTATTTCTTATCGCATCTGCTATTTCAGTTAAGGTTGAACCATCTATCAAATATTTTGCCATTAGAACTCAACCCCCTCTGCGTTAGGAACTGTTGTCCAAGCGGGAACACCGTTGACTACCATAAGGAATTGTCCGTTATTTGATGTGTTGCAAGAAGGTACACCGCTTGATTTGGGTGCAAAATTTGTTGTAAGCACGTTTACGGGTGTTACCGTTGTCTTACCACTAATAGAGGTGGGAATTTCACTAACCGATGTCAAAATGTCGGTCATACCGCCCGTGGATATAGCAACACCTTGTATATGCACCAAGTTTTTGCTCCAACCGGGCAAATTAGCATATACCTCAATCTGTCTGCTTGCACTACCATAAGGACGGAATACTGTAATCAAAGGTGTTATGTGATTATCTGCATCGCCATAAACATAGCAACCTACCGTTCCACCCGTTCCGTTTGCAACAACATTTTGTGAATGAATTACAATGGTCGCGTGGTAAGTGGTACTTGTTGTACTGTTAAGCTCAATGGTTATGTTTGTATCGTAGGCACCGAATTTGCCCAAGCATACTTTTCCGTTTGAGCCACAAGCTAATTCTGCCGATGCTTCGTAAGTGGTTTTTGAAAGTTTACCGTCCAAGACAGTTTGCAAGCCATCTATAGAAGATATGGGGAATTTTAGTTCCTCTGTTGCACCGTTTGCTGCGGTTTTTCTTTTTGGTTTATATGTAGCCATAAGCTACCCCCCTATCCTATAAGCTCAAAGAATATGCCACCTATGGCTAAATTTGTGGAAGGGGTTGTTTGACCACTTGTGCCATATTCGATAATTTGGTTGCCTGCCGTTACTCTACCCTTTGCATCAACTTGAACAACAGAGTATGTTCCTGCAGTTACACCGCTATTTGCAAGTGTTAAAGTAATTTCCTTGTTGGCAGAACCATCAAACGAAGCACTGCCCGTGGCATCCCCTGTGAATGATAGGGTTCTTGCGGTTGCCAATTTATCAGCACTCTCGGCTTTCTTTACCTTTGTTGTGCCATCTTTGATATTGGAAATATCTGTTTTGGCATTACTGATATCAGTTTTGGCGGTACTCATCTCACTCTGCAAGGTTGCTATGTTGTCAGCGTTGGCTTTACCCTTGTCACCTGCATAAGCAGTTGAAGATGTTTCGCCAAGTGCTAAAGATGAAGAAATCTCCGCAAGATAAGAGCCACTCCAACGATACATTTTGTTCGTTGCTTTGTGTCCCCAAACGCCATCAAGAGTATGCAAATAAATCACACCAGAAAGTGCAGTTATTTCCTTTAAAGCACTGTTTTCATCAAGGCAAGCAATCTTTGTAATGCGACCATTACTATCGGTTGCCACAACTGCGATTTCTACAACATCATCTACATAAGATGGTAATTGGCTTGCAGGCACTTTACCTGTTGTATCAAGCTGTGCTACACCACCTGCTGCACCCATTTCGGATCGCTTTACCTGTGCATCGTTTGTTACGTTGCCAAGTCCTATATTTGCTGCTGTGATATTGACATCGCCTTTTCGGAAAGAGTTTTCTGCGCTACCCTTAACACCTGTTACACCACCACTTGCCGCTTTGTCTTTTAATTCCTCAAGCGCATCCTGTACGTTGGTTGCATCAAGACCGTCTATCGAATCAATATCAACAATAGTAGCGTGCGACGCAACTAATTGTTCTTCAAGACCTGAAGGCGTGTTTCTATATTGTCTTCTCTTTTGTCCCATATCTTTACTCCTTTAATCTATTTTAAGAAGCACAAAATCACCATAGAATATCCTGCTGGTTGACGTCAATTCTTCGGCACACCAAAATTTTGTGCCACCCGCTGCCGCCTTAAGCTGCTCAAATGTGGTAAAGTATGGAACACCATCAGCATCTACATAAATTCTATTGTTAGGGTTCCATAGCTTTTCCTCTGTCATTTGAGGCAAAATGCTCAATGCCTTTGGAACTTTGCTGTCAATTGCTATTGCAAGATCTCCATAGTTCAACAGGGCTGGGTTAATTTTTATTTCTTGATCCGCATCATCTTGTAACACATTAACCTCTTGTGTGGGGTTGTTGTTTTCAATTCCGATAGCTTGATATTCTTCTTGATTTACGCTAACACTTTGTGAGTTTTGACTAATTGAGATTGAAATGGTATTATCCGTAGTGCCATTAATAATGTTAAGCAATGCCACCACCAACACCCTTTCTCAATTTAACTTTGCCGTTGTCGGTCAGCTTGATTCTCATCAGCTCTCCGCTTTCCTCATTTGCAATAATTTGGTTAAAGTCATACTCGGCATTATCCAATATTGCAATGCTCTCTTCCGGTGTTATGTATATGGTCTTTATGCTACCATCTGTAATAAGCTCCCTTTCGACAACCGCCTCCGTTCTTGCAAACGGCATATTTTTGATTGTAAATATAATCTTTTGATTCGTGGGGAACTCCTGAAGATCAATTTGAAGTGGCGTAGTAACACCCACGTCTATTCTTATGTCTTTCATCGTTTTGCCCTCCTGTTGTTGTGAGTCCACTTTATCATAAAAAATAGCGGGGGTGATATACCCCAGCCCAACTATATTTTTTATTAAAATAGAAAAGGAGACAGTTTCCTGTCTCCTAAATTTTTATTTTGTGAACAAGTTCCAAATTGCTTTAGCATCCCTATAAAGATTCTTAAGAGGAACACCAAAGAGGTTTGCAATAGCACCGATAAGGTCAGAAACCTTTTCTTCTGCTTCGACCCTTGTACTTGACAATCTGCGAACCGCACTGATGAAGTCTGAAATGAGGGACATATCTGCTCTCTCAACATCGTATCCCTCAATCAAAGACATAATATCTCTACCAATTGGTATCCATGCAATAGGATTGAGATTTGAGCCGAAATTGTCAACAAATTTCTTGAAGTATTTGTTCCAATATTCTTCGTCTTCGTCATCTCTTGCAGCATATACAAAGGATACCGCAATTGCATTAACCAAAGATGAGAACACAATCGCACTAATGGTTTTGCCAAGCACCTTTTTATTGCCCCTTCGAGCCTTCAGCATAGCGTCCTCAAACATATTGGAAATAGTTGTGGATTCTGCCATAAAAGATGTAAGCATCTTCATACCCGTATCCTTTGAACGCATATTGGCTGACCTTGAGAATACTGAGTCATATACCTGAGTCATCGAAACAACCTCGGTAAATCTTCTACCACATTCGTTGAGAAATTCTTCGGAGTTAATCTTGAGTTCCGGATGCTTTGCAACCATTTCCCTCTTTATTGCCTTCCAAAGGATATTCCATCCCATTTCATCGGCAAGTGCAGGCGCTCTTGTCAACCACTTTTCTTCAAACTGCTCATACTTTGTGGGGTCATTCTTTAGCCATTCTTGAGATGTCTTACCAAGACCAACGTCAAAGTAACCCATCTCTTTGATTACGGCTACGGGTGCATACTTTTTAACCTCTTCCCAAGTTTCTTTGTGACTGTACTTGGAAGGTTTATCGATAAAGTATTTTGCATCCACCATAGACATAGCTCTTATGATAGAGGAAGGCTGCTGAACAACAACAGAAAGTGATGCCATTGTTGATGCCTTCTTGAAACCAGCTACCATGCCACCAAGCGCCCCTGCTCTTGGGTCAGTTCTCAAGCCGCCATTGAGGTCAACGAGAAGTTGGTCAATATAGCTTGTTACCGACTTGCCATAGGCATTCTCAAGATTCATAATAACGCTCTCGGTGTCCTTTTCATCGGTTGCTCTTTCCTTGTAGTTGTATACTCTATAAAAGTCTTCCATGGGGAGCGTAAAGGCGTGATACATACTCATCTCGATGCAATGGTCTGCCCACACATCCATAAATGATGTCAATGTGATAGGATTGTTTGCTCTCGGTGTTGTTTCTTTGGTGAACCCTTTGTTTTTAATCTTTACCTCTCCACGAGCTTGTTCTCTTGCTCTCTCAAGGAATACCTGTGAGGACTTTAACGGGAAGTAATTCTTTTCACCAAATATTTTTATATCGTACAATGCAAGGGAAACCTCGTTGCCCTTTTCACCCATTGTTTCGGAAAGATATTTTTGCATTGCCTCGGCAAATTCTCTCTGTTCTTTGGTAAGAGTCGCATTAATTTGACCGATTACTGCCTCGTCCAAACGATATGCCGTGGAGTCCTTAAGCTCGGCATCAACCTTAATCTTGTCACCGATTTTCTTCTTTACAATGGTAACACCATCGTATACGAATCCACCGTTTATTAAGTGTTCTATTGCTTGTTCCCCTCTGCGAGTGTAAGCATAGATGGACATTATTTGCCCCAAATTCAATTTAAATTCCTTGCCAAGTGGCGTATGGAAAGTATATGTTTTTTCCATATCCCAAGACTTATAGCCATACTTTACTTTTTGGGCATCGCTATAAGCTCTTGCATCTTGCATATCAACCGCCCACACATCCTCACCGTGTCTTACGTTGTTATAAAGTTCTGCGAGTGTGCTTGAGCCGATTCTTTCAAAGGCATAAACGGGTTTCAGGTTATTCCATGTTAATTGCAATCCCTTTTCAAGCGCCGGTAATACAGCTTTATCTTTGCGCTCATAGTAAGCAACCTCACTCATAACATTTTGACCGAGAGTGCTGATTTCTTCACCCTTTGCCATAGTGAATGATTTGTTAGCATCACGAATGGTCTTGAGTATCATTCGGTACATCTTATAAAGAGATTCAAGCTGGTCATAGGTCATATCCCTTACGGGTGTGTCACCAACCTTGGATGCAACCTGCTCAATAGTGTTGGCAATAACCTCGTCATAGGAATTGCGAATGATATCGTCATCGGAGTTCAATATCTCCGCATATGCAGATTTAAGAGAGTCAATCTTCTCCTTAATCTTATCACCCTGCGCCTTGATGCGATTATATCTCTCAAGGAGCATTTCCATTTCGTATGGGTCGTCAGTAACCTTAAGCTCTGCGGTTATCTTTGCGAGTCTTTCTTCAGCGCCGACTGTGTCCATATTTAAGATGTTCAACGCTTCTGCCACGGGCTTCTGCAAACCAATGGGGATGTGCTTCTTCTTTGTGGGATTCACAAGCAATTGGTCAAGGGTATGCACGGTGTTCATAAGCTTGTGCCTCATCTCCGTTGTTGCCCTCTGCTCAACATTCTTGTGGCGCATTTCTTGGTATCTTTGGGAAATTTCCTTCTGCTGCTCAATAGCTTGTGCTTTGTATTCCTTAAGAGCCTCCTTGCCCTTTGCCTCTGCTTCCTTGTATGCTTTTGCTTTCTCTCTTGTGAGCAACTGTTTCATAGGTTGCATTGCCTCAATTCTCAAGAGCGATGCATCATACTTGGAGATTCTCACAAGCGTTGCTTGATAGTTATGCTCAAGGGTGTTGATGTGGTCGGCTTCCTCTTTAGATCTAAACGCTTTATCAGCTTCAAGAATAACTTTGCCATCCACCGTTGCGACATACTTGCCTGTGTCCTTGTGTGCCTTAAATTTTACATTCTCGGCATTGACACCCATTGTCTCGGCTTGTGTGTATGCCCTCTGCTCAAACTCCTTCACGGACAAATTCTCGCCCTTGTAGGTGATGCTCTTTTTGTACTTGATAGCATCAATTTCCTTGCGGAGATTTTTGAGATTACCCATCTCACCTTCAATCATTCGCAAGTTGGATTTGTACTGTTCAAGCAATACCTTTTCGTCACCCTTTGCCACCTTTGTGAGCGCCTTCGCAAGAAGCTCTCTTGATGTGTATGGGTCGGGGATTTTGCGGGATTTTTTCGGTTCTTCGGAAGAATTTTCGGAATTAGTATTGACAACTTGGTCTTCTTGTGTTATATTGTTATCAGAAACACCATCCATCTGCACCTGCCTTTGCGCAGGAATGGACACTCTGTTAGAGAGTTCAACAGACACGGAGGTGTTTTTCTTTATTGTCACAACATCATACAAATATTTTTTACCATCAGAGGAATTTATAATAACAAGTGTTGCATCATAAGCATTTGCGCCAACAATATTTCCCTTGTTATTACGGGTTGGGAAGGCAAACCTTGTGCTATACTTATACACACCATATTTAGCATCTTTATTACCACTACCCTTGTCCTTTGACCACCTTCTATTAGTAGCAATCTCTATCATCTCTCCCAAATTTGGGAGAGCTTTATTTTTTGCCTTTAATATGCGAGGGATTTTTAGCAACTGCTTTGTATATTCAGATTGTGTATATTCGCTCGGTAAATCTTCACCTAAGTAAACATTTTGACCACTTTCAATAATAGTATATACTTCCCCGATATGCTGCGCCAAATAATCCGCCACGGCTTGGTGGGTTGGTTTTGTGCTTCCCTTCAAAACATCGTCATCTATCCACACCACAGGTTCATTGTTAGACGTATATTTTATACTATGTTTAAGTTCCGTCTCATCGTGAAGAGCATTAACCTCTCTAACGAAGCTCGGTATAAGTCCGTCTGCACTCTCGTCAGCCAATGCCTCACTTATGGAGTCTCGCACCTTCATTTCGGCTTCAAGCTCCTTCTTGATGTATGCTTCACTTGACATAGTGGATTTAACACCATTTGCATCAAGATAAGGCACCGTGGAAGGCATATTGAACTGCACCTTCTTGTGAGGGCAATAATGTCCTTCACTGTTATAGAGGCTAAAATCTGCAAGCAATTTATAATAGTTAGGATGCTTGGAGAAATCTATATCGCACTTGGAGTATGCGGGTGCATATCCCTTACGCTGACATTCTTCAAGATAGAGATTAGCTGCAAGCCTTGGAATATCATCTACCACATAGGTTTCACCCTTGTATGTAATAGATTCCTTCGCAAAGGTTTCGGTTGCTACATCGTAACCGAATTTCTTCTCTGCTTGTCCTACGAATTTATTGAACCCAATGTGAACTGTCTTTGTTCCGTTCTGCGCCTCGTTCAAACCATTGTAGTTCTTCGCATATCTTGCACCTCTATATCTCGCATTGGGATCATCGGTCTTATCGTGGTAGCCGATAATCAACTGTATGCGGTCATCGTCAAGCATCTTGGCAATGTGATTATCACTATAACCAATGCAAATACCACCAATATTCTTGCTATATTCGGGGTCGGCTATGAGCATAAATGCTTCCTTGTGGTTAATGCCTTCAATATCATCAAAGATAAGATTGCCGTTTTCATCAAGTCCGGCATTTGCTCTTGTGCGCTCTATATCCACACTACCATCGGCATTTTGATAAACCTTTACTCTTGGGATGAGGGATGCATTGATTTTCGCACCACTCTTGCCAAACAGTTTAAGTTCAGCCAATACCTTTGTGTATGCTTGAAGATAATAACCTTTTGCAGAAAAGTCAATGTACATCTGCACTTGGTCGAGGAAGGTATACATTTGGAAGTCGGAATTCGACTGATTTCTTATACCACCCGCTTTTCTTATAGTATCCTGTTCCCAAGTCTTTTTGAGAATATCTCCCCAATACACAACTGTGCCTTGCTTCGTTTTATATCCCGAAACGCCACCCTGCATATTGAATGCGGTGTAAAGTTCGTGATGGAATGTTGCAAGGTTTTTTGTTGTCATAGAAGAATACAACAAATCGCTCTCAATCTTGAGTCTTGAGTTGGATTCCATAAACAAGGTCTTAATTATCTTAAGGTTGGAGGGCAATGTGCCACCCAATGTCGCATTGATTGCAGAAGGCGTGGTATCCTTGATAAGCTGTCTTGCTTTCCTCTCGTCTTTGTTGTAGCGAGTGATTTCGTCATTGGCTACTTTTTTCAATGCCTCATAGTATGCTTTTTGTGTCTTCTCGTCCATTACCACCTCGGCGGGTGTGTAAGAGTCCGAGCCAATGCTACGGTCAACGGAAGCAAATTTATAGGTCACACCGAGATTCTTCATCTCTTTTTCAACCATATCCAAGATTTGATTCCAACCGAGCTTAAACTTTGTGGTTTCACCCTTCTTATTGGTTTCCACCTTACCATTGAGGAATGCATCAATGATGCCGCCCTCTCTTTGTCTTGCCTGCTCTACATAGCAAATTTGGCAAGGGATATCAAAGTTATGCTTTTGCAACAAGTCATAAAGAATTTGCTTTTCTGCCTTGCCGATAACCTTGACATTGAGTTCCTTCATAACCTCTTTCTTGACAATTGTATCAATTGCCTCAAACAAAGGCACACCCTTCTTACACATAGAGGACAGCTCAATATTGTACTTATATCCCGCCTGTGCCTTGAATACGGTGAATGACCTATCCTTGCCACTCTTGTTATTCCACTCCTCAAGGAATTGGGAATTAAGCTCGCCTCCAAGTCTATCCCAAATCTCAACAACCTTTTCATAGCGTTTCTTCAAGGTTTCAAGAGATACCATTGCTTCATCACTATCATATTTTTTGTCAAGATCAGAAAGATGTTCTTCATAGTATTTTCTGCTGTGAGACACATCCTTGTTCGCAAGGTCTTGCTCAATAACTTTTCTTTCTACCTTACCCGATTCAATAACCAATTCAGCCCAAGCTTCCTTGACCTTTGTCAAATCGTCAGTCATCTCGCGGACGAGTCTGCCGTTCTCACTTTGTGGGTCGAGTCCTTCGTACGCTTCCTTGAGTCGATTGATAAGGTCAGTGAAGAAATCCTTTATTTTCTCCCAAAGAGTCTTGTTTTCCTTTTGCACCTTTTCGGAGAACTTTCTTGCCACCACCTTATCGGTCAAGAAGGATTCGCACATTTCACACACTACCTCTTCGTATGCAAGGTCGTTCAACTGTGCGGGTGTGAGCTTGGGATAATACTGCTTGTTGTTCTTCTCCCACAACTTTATGCGCTCGGTGATGGACATCTTTTCTCCCACAGCCTCAAACAACATCTTTGCGAAGTCGTCAAACTGTTCGGGGAGTGCCTCTCTTATTCTATGTGTCAGTTCGTGCGACAAAGAGTATACCATAAAGTCCTTGCCACCAAAATTTATATCAATGTATATTGTGTTTGTTTTGGGGTCATACAAGCCGTGGTTTTTGGCATCTTCCACCACTTTGATATTGGCATTAGCAATATCAGCCACCACCTTGAGAAATTCAATAGCGGTCTTACGGCTCTCGGTTAGCGCTTCGTTTGAAAGAGAAACGGTGACAGTAAATCCACCCTTCGTCTTTTCGGTCTTCACTCTACCTTCGGCTTTCTTTATGCTCTCATACTTTGCTTCAGTGTATCCCGAACTATATGCGGACATCTGCGCTTCTTCGTTGATATAGGATTTGAACACGGCATTTTGCAATTCTTCCTTGCGTACCATTGTTCTGCCCATCCTATATGCTTCGTCAAAGCCGAGCTGATATTCTTCAAGATTTTCACCCTTGTAGCCCTTAACAAATGCCTCGTTGGTTGTGCCTTTATAACCACGGTTGTTTGCAATGCCCTCAAGGTCTTTTTCTTTTGCCTGTACGCCTTCTTTTGTGAGGGTGGGTGTAATTGCACCACTCTTATAGTTAAATGTATTAGGTGCAACTGTGGCGGCTTTGGTAGAGTCTTTCAACATCTTAAGTGTTGCTTGTGTCTTTGCTACACCCTCTGCGCCTTTGCCAAGTCGGTTGGTTTTTATCCTTTCTGCCCAAGCGGAACTTGTTTCCTCTCTCATATCGGGGTTAAGCTCGTTGGACACTCTACGACCATATTCACTCTCTCTTATGTTGCGCTTGTCAGAGCGAGAAAGGTCTTTTACATCCCCTCTATAATCTGCCATAGCATATGCAAGTGTATCAGCATTGGCATCCTTTGTAGCACGAACTACATTCTCGGCATTTTCAATGGCGCTACTAAAATCACCAAATTGTCCCCGTGCAATTGATTCAGCTAATGCCCTTACATTGCCCTGCTCACCAAGTTCGTTGAGTCTTGTTTCGGTTGCATCAACCACTTTGTTATAATCCTTGTTCCAATTAGAAAGCTCGTTTTGATAAAGGAGATTTCTTATTTGGTTACCCGACACATTCTTCCCCGCGTCAACCTTGCTTTGTATCTTGGATATATCAAGGCCGGGGTTTTCCATCGCAATGCTTTCGAGCAACGTTTTGAGTGCTTCGGGATTCTTGGAGTATGCATTGCTATATTGCTTGTTTAATTGGATGGTATTAATAGCATTTGTGCCACCTTCGAGTGCACCTGCGGACAAGGCACCGAGCAATCCCGAATAAACAGCCTCGCCCCAATCTATTTCGAGCAACATATCTTGCCCCTCGGGTGTTTTTCCCAATGCTATGACTTGTTTAACAATAGGTTCAAGTACACTTTGTGTAAGTTCCTCCAAGCCCTCATCAAACATACTTGCTCCCAATTGAATCGAAGCTCTCGCAAGTCCATTTGTTATTTGTGGAAGTATTTTTTTGACCGCATTACTTGCAAATCCGCCGTCACTACCCAATCCGGATATACCACCGAAAGCCTTTTGCAATGTTGCCTCAAGCGCACCGATAGTAACACCATAAGCCACCGATTGCGCTTCGCTATATCCAAGTGATTTAAAATCTGAGTAAGCATTACCTGCAGCAGATATACCCATAGGAAGTGAACCTAATGCTCCGCCTGTAGCAACGTTTGCAATGAAGGATGGTAACTGATTACCTAATACTTGTGAAAGATCGTTTGTAACAGCCCACAACCCCTCATTGTTAACACTCATTTCTCCAAAAGCATATTGATTTTTTGAGCCGTAATTAGTTGTGTCAAATCGGTAATCATTGCCCGCAAACTCCAATGCGCTATTTATCAAACCATAGCCAGCATTTACATAACCACTGAAAAACGAATCAACTCCCGCACCCAACGATATGAGCGGTTCCAATATACTATTATCATATTTTGAAACCATATTGCCAGCCTCGGCACGGTTTACCGCGTCCATATACTCGGCATACAATTTTTCTGCATTCCCAAAGTCGTTTTTGCCCAAATAATAGTACAACAAAGACACTTCCTCATCGCCCAAATAATCAGACATTTTCTTTAGGTCTTGGCTAATATAATTACCTATATCGTTAGGCATCGCGGTGGGATATACCATAGAACCCAAGTCCCATGCCCTCCACTCGTCATTCTTGCCCATTGATACAAAACTGTTATAGTCGGAACTTTGGCGCAATTCGTTACGTGCATCTCGCTCCGCCTTCCAAAGGTCATATGCCTCTTGTGTTTCCCAATTGCTGTAGTAATCCGCTAATTCTTCATATTTACCAACAACATTCCGACCCTCGTTGTAGAAAGTGTCAAAGTATTTTTGATATTGCTCATAGGCATCCGCGCCCATTCTATTGCGGTTGTTGTAAAAGTATGCACCGACAGCATCAGCTCTGCTTGACAAATCCGCCCACTGTTTATTTCGGTTATTATAGGAGGAGTCGGCTGTTCCCCAAGTCAAATTGCCATAATCCGTGCTTGCCGTATTAAAATAATTCTCCGCATCTTTAAGGAAAGAGTTAATATATGCTTGGTCAACCATCGAAGAATCTGTATTCCTATATCTTGATATGCGCCTAGCTTCTTCAAGTTCTTTGTACCAATCTTTTTCGGTGCTTTTTCTAGCCTCCCAATCGATTTTACTATTTTTCCCCATGATACCTCCTTATTTTATACCAAAAAACTCCCACCAGTTGTCCGAGAGACCTAATTGTTTTTGCAATTTTTTTATTGCTTGTATTGCGTCCTCTTCGGTTGTGCCTTGAGCCACCATCTGGTCTTTCAAGTCCTTCAGTGTTATGGCTTCACCACCAAGTGGTGTTGTTACGGTAGCATCTTCGTCTATGCCCCAAGTGTTTCCGGCTCCATTATAACCTGCAGTCCACAACTCTGGGTGTGCCGCCATTTTATAGAGGTTGTATGTATCGGTTTCAGCGTCATAATAATTACTTTCATCTTTATCATACAAGTTTAGCAAAGCCATTTTTTGGTCTCCGGTAATTTGATATGCTCCGTAATACTTTTCGAGTATCTGAGAAATTTCTTTGTTAGTTTTAGCTGATTTTAACTGGTCTTCAATATAACCCAAACCTTCAAGCGGAACCACTTTGTCATCTTGGTTGGTTTCATCATCATTATTGCTGCCTAATAATAAAGCAAGTTGTGCAATAGCGTTCTCTTTTTCTGCAATAGCGTTCTCTTTTTCCGCTGCATCAAGACCACTATAATATTCTGCCATTTGAAGATTTGCGGTTCTTGCATCTTGGTGTTGGTTATACGCCATTTGATACAACTGCATTGCAACGTCATTGAGCTCTTCCATTTGGTTGTAGTATGCCTGCTGACCCGCAGTCTGCGCGTAGGAGTTGCCGTATCCACCCGTCAAAGCCGCCGCTCTACCCATTGTGTCCTCCATACCTAACAGAGCATTTCTTGTATATTCGTTTTTATACTGATTATACAAAGCACTACCATATACATCGTACGAAAAGTCCTTGTCTGCCTTGGACATATACTCTTGTGCCAATTGGCGATTGGCACCAGTGTAACCATATTTAGAAAGGTCGTTTTGAGGTATGGTTGGATTGGTTGTGGTTGGCTTGGTTGTGGTTGGCTGGGTTGGCTTCCCGACAACATTTGCATCGTTTGCTGCAATGGGGCGAATACCTTCATCTCTTTCCCATTTCCATTTATTTTGTCCGCTCATTCTGTTTCCTCCAAAGTGTCATTATTGATTTCTTCATCGTTGGTTGTGTCTGCTTCGTCTGTAGGTACAATTTCGGGCATTTCACCAACGTATGCCATTGCATCCGCAGTGGCTTCATTGTAGTTTGCTGTTGATATTGACATTGCAGACGCCTGCTCTTTGAGTTTTTTTATTTCATTTTCAAGAGCTTGCATCGAGAACTGAAGGTCATCTACCAACGTAAATAGATACCGTTTGAGTTCTTCGATTTTTTCACTGTCCCTTAAAGCTCTTATGGTGGGTTTGTTAAGTCTTATCATTCCGCATCCTCCAAGGTCTTTGATATTGAGAATATCTTCGCGTCGCCCTCGCCCTCGAACTTTAATCTAAAGTGGTCGCATCTGTGAGGGATAACCGGAATTGTGAATGTGTTAAGAGAAAGCCCCTCGATTTCCATCAGTCTTTCCCATCCTCCCATTGAGTCATATTCAATGTGAACAGATAGTTTCGACCCCTTGGCAACATTCATTCTCAAGTCAAGTCTCGTTACATACTTGTTGTCGGGTGTTGTGGCGCCTAAAATACCCGTCTCTGCGCTCCATTTGATGGGGTTAGCCTCTTGTACCCCTGTACCCCTTACAGTATGAATAAAGCCATCTGCGCGGTCAATAAAATAAAGCTCTCCACGATGATTGCAAAACTGCGTAACTTCAGTGTCATCTTCCTTGTGCCACATTCTCTTTATAGTGTCATAGACGAACAAACTCCACTGACCCGCTTCATCTTCCATTGATACATAATATTTATTGCCAATGGCACCGCCCACGGCATTGTAATATTGCTTATCACCAAAGTTAGTTGAGATTTCCACGGGCAGCGAACCATCATAAGCGCAGATGCCCGTTCTTGATTTGTAGTAAAGCACATCGTTTACAATTGCAAGTGATTTATGACATCCATCTTGTACTCCCTTGCAAGGTATCATCTGTACCAAATACGGCACATAATCACCATACACCCTATGCATACAATCTTCTTTAAAGAATATTGGGTATCCTCCAAAGTTGATTGCACCCGTGAACTTGCCGCTTGTACCGACCGAGGCTACCCAAGCATCGGTTGAGATGTTGTCCATTGTGTTCCAATCCTTAAAATTGCCTAAAACGGAGGCGTAAATTTCGTTTACAAAATCACCGTTGTTGTTGGTACCGTATCTGCATCCCCACATTCTATTACCGGACTCTGTTACATAGTCCATTTTGGGTATCATTGAATCGACGTTGTATGGTGCAATAATGGACAACGTGCTACTCATTATATGTGATTGGGCATACCCTTCTGTTCTTCCAAACAATAGTTGACCGATGTACGGGTCTTTGCCGCTATTGATGGTGATTTTGAACACCAACCCATTGGTAGCACCCTCGAGCGTTACACCTTCAATCGGGATTACATAACTATCGTCAATCTGTTCTAATGTAACTTCCGTATCTTCATCCAATCTTGGGATCAATCCCCTCAACTGAACTTTGTTTGTATTGGCCGTTTTAAGGGCATTATCAATCTCACGCAACTTTGACTCCCAGTGTCCTTGGTCGCCGTTGGCAAGATAGATGCCTACATGATATGACACGGATGGGTCTACTATCCACTTATATTCCCCCCCACCGCTGAGGCTGGATGCATAATACCAAGTTGCTACACTTTCATTATCTTTCGTTTCAAAACGAATCATAGGGTCGGCTGACGCACTTGCTTCCGGAAGTGGGGTTCCATATGGTACAATGGTCTTTATAAACTGACCGGACTGCAGATATGGCGCATATGATGAGGGGTTGGGATATCCTTGTTCACGCACAAACACAACCCCAATTTTAGGTTTCTCATCACTTTCAGGTGTTTTCTCCGGCATTTCAATTACGCCCAATTGGAGATTTCCCCTGTCCGCAGGGTCGATTGTATTTATATACTTTTGGTCAGGCATTACAACAACATTTGCACCCATAGACACCAGCGTTTTATCCACCGCAGATAATTTAAGGTCATATGCGGTATCACCTATTACAAAGTCTTTTCCATCAACATAGCAGAACTCTGCGTTGGAGCAAATTCCCGTAGCTTGTGCGGGAGTCAAGAATATTCCCCTTTTCTTTCGGGGTGACAATATAGGGTGATCGTCTCCCGTTAAGTTCTTCATATCGTAGAACTCGCCATCACCAATCCTCAAATTGTGGTTGTATCCCTTGAATTTATCAAGAATGTCTCTGCTTGTTGGTATTTCGTTTAACTTGGGATATTTCAACATACCCTATCCCCCTAAATCTTAATGCTAGGTGCTCCCTTGGGCATATGGGTGCGGTTGTACCACTTTCTATATTCCCCAAGCGATTCGTTGTACACAAATGCACTGTTGTTGTATTTGCGATAGTCTCCGTTGGCAAAGTCTATCTTCATTGCCAAGTAATTGATATACAACTCATCATACGGTGCGGCCACCAACAGCTCCGTGCTGAATGGTGCTTTTGTGTAGTCCTCTAATACTACCGCCTCTCCGCCTTCGTGCGTATCTATTACTTGTTCCTTGAGCAACCCGTCTATCTTATAGAGCCAATCTATTTTCTGTTCTTGTGTATATTTATTCGGCTTGAGTGCATCAATGCCGTTGATTGCTTCGATAATGGTCATTTTTACCTCCATTCAAAGAATGGGGAGTCGATGCTCCCCATTGGTTATTTCTGCTTAACTGTTTCCTCAAAAGCCATTGCTTCTGCAAGCATTTTGTCTTTGTGTTCGAGGACTTCTGCAACACCTACAGGAACCTCTACATACTCACCTCTTTTAATGAGATATGATTTTCCATTCAATGCTACATATACGTCTTCCTTCTCGGTTCTTGTGAGAGGGAGTTTGATTTTTACTGTTTCTTTAGCCATAATTAATTCCTTTCAAGAGGGGGAATAAATCCCCCTTTATTAGTTGGCGTCTACTTCGTCAGAAAGAGAGGACTTGCACATTACTCTTACGAGATATGCCTCGATAAGAATTTCGGCTGTCTTCATTGCCTTCCAACCGATAGATGATCTCTGATCGAGAGGGTCAGCGGTGCCCGCAGAGCCCTTCTGCTTAATGATGGTTGTAAGACCACCACCTGTGATTTCGGTTGTGCCGTATGCGCCGTCACCCATAAAGAGACAGCCAAATACGCCATTTTCGTAAACCTTTGCTTCGGAAGATTCAACGAATCTTACACCTGCAATCTTACCAAGTTCGCCGTTGTAGATATTGGATGTGTCCTGATATTCGTGGGGATGTCTCCAAAGGGGGTCTTTCATAAGGTCATGTGCTACATAAGGATGGATGATAGCAACGTAGTCACCATTAATTTTGGGTGCGTTGTTCTTTTTAAGGAACGCTGCTACCTTGCTTACAAGGTCAACTGTAAGCACACAAGTCTTGTCAAGAGCTGAAACGCTGCCTGTTGCAGTACCATCACCCTTGGGTGCATACCATACGTTAGTACCGGACTGAAGAACATTTCTTGTGATAGTGTCAAGTGTAAGACCTGCCTGTCTACCAAGAATCTTTGTTGCTTCTACGATTGTGTTGTCAATGGATGTAAGTTCAAGCACATCGGACTGTGTGATGTAGTCACCGTACTGAGATACCTCTGCCTCAATCGCTGTTACGGAAAGCTTCTTGCCATCGGGTGTTACGCCTTCAGTAAGAGCTGTAAGAGCCTTGGGAAGAGATGCGAACTTTCTAAATTCGATTTTCTTACCACCGTTTGTGGGGATGTTTCTCTTCTGAGCAAACTGGTCGTGTACGAGCTGTGCGGATGCCTCGTCAATAAGAGTCATATCGTAATATGTCTTATTCTCGGCAGAAAGACCGCTATCTGTTGTTACGTTTGTGTTTTCAGCGAAAAGCTGAAGGTTGATTTTGTCAAAAATTGTTGTGTTCATAATTTAATCTCCTCATAATTTAAAAGTGTTTTAGGCGAGGAGATATTTAGTTTTAACTGAAACTAATCTTCTCTCCTCTTGCTACTCGGCGAGCTATATCGTCTCGCTCTGCTTTGGTGAGTTTAGACACGTCACTCTTGACCTGTGAAGCACCCTTTGAAGAGATACCATTCTCGCTTGGTCTTGAACCGTTTGCGATAATGCTATTAGTAAGTTTGGATTCTGCTTCCTTGACTGCAAACTGCATAGCTCCCGCGATTATTTCGTCTTTATGGGTCACCTCATATGCGCTTCGCACATCAATGTTGTTGCGGAGAAGCTCTACGAATTTGGGATTGTTTCTTACCTCATTTTCGAGGCTGAAGTTGGGATACACCATCTTGGTTGCCTCCGCTTCCTTTGTCCACTTGGCATAGAGCCTGTCGGCATTCTCTTTTCGTGCCTGCTCATCTCTCGCCTTTCGTAGTTCCGCGTTCTCTTTTTCCATCTTCTTGAACTCTTTGAGTTGCTCTACGGATATGCCTTTTTCCATAGCTTCCTGTTCAAAATAAGAGTCATCATCGTTCATCGCCTTGGTGAGCGCTTCGATATCACTTGCATCCACACCGTATTTGCGACCTAACAATTCAAGCACCGGGATTGTCTTCTGATGTTTTTCAGAGACCTCCTTGTAGTCTTTTACTCTCTTCTGCATCAAAGATTGGATTCTTGCATCATCCAAATCCTTATTTGCTTCAATGAAAGCTTTGTATTCGGCATTTCGGTCTTCCGTTGTTTTCGACTGAGGGGCTGTCGATTTTACTCCCTCTTGCGACTCGGCGCCAGTCGCTGTTACGCCCGTACCCTCTGCTGTGCCACCGTCTCCACCTTCTGCAAAGAACTGAAGACTTATCTTCGGGTGTTTAAGTGTTGTTTCCATTAAGGATTCCTCCAATAAAATCTGCTGATTAGGTCAGCGAGTCCTATATCTTGGTTTGTGGATATACTCTTTTAACCTCGACATTGTTTGGGTGCTCTTTTGCTATCAGTTCATATCCTTCGCAAATCGCATCAAACACAAGTCTTGTTTCATATTCAAATGTGTTCCTCACTACCACGCTTATTTCTGCCTTCCCCTCTATGACATCAAGGTTTGGCTCAAAATACAGCTTGCCATCTCGGTATATCTTCTCCGCGAACTTGGCAAGAGCATATGTTAAACTTGATACCGAGGCACACACTATGTCTTGTCCTATCTCGGCATAACCCGAATGCCCGTTAACCGTGACACTCAAGTCTTGCCGGTTATATGTAATTGTTATCATACGGGTGATGTGGACTCAGCCACTCTCTCCTTTGCTTTCTTTACGTTACTTGGCTCCGCATTTTCACCGCCCACAACCTCGTTCTCAGAGACATTAGGTCTACCGCCGGGGGCGGGAGCACCCATCATTGCTCCTTGCATCATCATCATTTGATACATCATGCTATTTTGACGGATTTTATCTTCCACAAAGCTCTTTCTGTCAAAGTCCATCATTGACAAGCACATAAGCGCTTGTTCTGCCAACTGCGGATTGAAGAATCCCGCTTGATAGAACTGCAATGCCAACTCATTCTGCGAAAGTTTTGAGTATGGAGACTGTTTTTGTGCGGCTACCTCAATATCAAACAATGGCAATCTGTATCCCATGTCAACACCAAAGTCCATACCCTGTGCCATCGGTTTAATATTGGCGTTAGAGTATTCAACAAACTTTACCATTCCGTCTTGTCCAATGATGCGGAACTTTCTTGTGTTGTCGTAGAACTGTCTTATAAGTTCAATAACTTGGAGGCATACTCGTCTATATACGCGATAAGCAGCTTTGTTGGAGTTTCGACTCAATTTAGATCCCGCCTCCATCTGCGCTGCAATTGCGGATGCGGCTGTAACACCTCCAGTTGTACCGCCTGTAGATACATCTCGGTTGCCGGTAACCTCTTTAAGCTCCTCTACCTTATTGAGCACTACGCTTACATAAATATCATTCAAGGGCTTACCTTGGATAGGTATGATGGAGTCGCTGCTCATTGCTCCAGCCACTCTGACGAAATCCTTTGTTGTGTCGGCGTATTCATCAAGGTTGATTGCACTTGATTCGCTATACAAGAATCTCGGTCTTGAGTTAGCCAACATATTCTGCATGATGGCGTGGTTGCCCTTGTCAATGAACTCCTGTGCAGACTTTGAAACGTCGATATAACCAAGTCCCGCAATAGAGCCCTCCACCTCAAATAGTGTGTCTATCTCAAAGGGGTATTTACCGTGGTCGTACCAACCTCTTTCAGCAAAGTTGGGGTCGTTTTCACTTGCGTAAACCACTTCGTCATTGACATACTTTACATAGTGCAATACCTTGCGACCATTCACCATCTTTTTGTAGTACCAATCGACCACGGCACTCTTCTTGCTTGTGTCAATCTTCTCGTCATACGCATATTTGGACACATCAATAGTTGATGTACCTAACTTACCAAGCAACTGTGGGTATGTCTGCTCAAGTATGTCGTTATCGTAAAGTTCGATATGGAAGACGTTTCTCGACTTCTGAATGTCAGTTACTCCCGCCTCCCAATAAAGATTTATAAGGTCAATCTTCTTAATTGCAATATCACCAAGCCCATTAAGCAATGATGAATCCCAAAAGATACCATACGCACCTGTACCGAATTTCAACTTGTACTTCTGCACACTTGAATATGTAGCCTCAAAATCGTTTTGGTCAAAGATTACAGGGAGAATAGAAGAAAGCGTTTCGGCTTCCATCTTGTCCATCTGTTCTCTTGGCAACACCGTTGGTATGGGGTAATTGTCCATCGCATCGGCGTGCTTATTCTCAATACAGTTAAATAACCAAGCGCTTGTGGGGTCTACGTCCTTTGCCTTTTTGTCTTGCCAATGTCGGAGTTTGTACCATTTCTCATTCTCAAGAATTCTTGACTCCAAGTCTTGCTTGGCGGCCTTATACTCATTTAGCGTTTTATTGGCCTCTTGGACTTCTTTCCGCCCAATTGCTTGGATGGGGTTGGTGACAACACCACCCTGTGATACAATGCTCTCAGGCGCAATATTTGAGGGCATCTGCTCTTCGTTATTACGTCTCTTGAACATATCAAATATTCCCATTTATCTATTCCTCCGTGAGTATTTCCATTCTTGGTCTTGCCGACCTCTTCGTGAGGTCACCCTTCTCCATGTCAAGGTAAACATGGAGTGGGTTTTCGTTGAACTTGTCCGGAGCCTTAACCTCTCTTGGTTTGATAGGTCTGCTCATTAGGAGATACCTCCACATGTCTGCTATGTGGTCTTCACCATCAGTGTCCAAGTCTTCTACTTTGTGTTCGTCATACTGTAATAGCGGGATTGTTCTTATAAAGTGCTTACAGTTTTTGAATACATAAAACATAGGGAAACCATTCTCGTCAAAATGCATATAATAATGGCATTGAAGCCACCCTGCTATTCTGCGGTTATCCCCTTTTGAAAAATATACTTGATGCTTTGCGGCGGTTTCTGCAACAGACTCACCGGTCTCTGCATCCCATATTGCTGGGTCTGCTATTCCCTTGATATGCCTTCCTGACAGCCAAGGGTGTTCAGTCTCAATACGATGTATCTCTGCAAAAACTTGTGGCGGTGTCCACTTAACACCCTCATTGGCGGTATCGGTACACCCATACAATTCAAGTATGTGATATATAGTGCCATCAGTTGAGATAGCAAACCAACCACAAGAGAAAGGTTTGTTATATCCCCAGTCAAAGGAGCGATATATTTCCCAATTGCTCGGTATCTCAAATGGCTCTATGACATGAGTCCAAACTCTATCCCCATAATGGTCGGGATCATCCTTGAACTCTTCAAAGAAAGCTCCCTCAAACACCGACCAATCCCCCTCAAGCCAAGCTTTTCTCAATTTGGGAGGCAATGCCTCAAGCTGCTTAATATAATCAGGGTTAGATTTCATCAAAGCAACATTGTCGGTGACAAGCGACTTTATAAACATATAGTCATCGGGATTTTCCCCGGTGTTGTATTTGCGGTCTATAAAGAGTCTCTTAACCCATTGGTGCCCCTCGTTTCCGGGGTTACAACTTAAGTAAACTCTCTTTGGGTAATTATTTACACCACGGACACAAGCAACGAGTTTCTTAAATCTTTCTTCGCTCTGATGTGTTGCCTCATCTATGGCAAGTATGTCAACCTCAGTTCCTTGGAAGCGCTCGGCATCCTTATCGTTTTCACAATACCTAAACAATATCGTGCTCCCGTTTGGGAACGTGATGCACTTCTTTGCATCGTTGTATGATGCCAATCTCTCGTTTTTATCGGGATGGTAGCACTTTAACAACTCGCACAATGGATTAATGTGGTTTGCTATTAATTCGGGGTACGTCTTACGGACTATCATTGTTTTAATGCCCGCATAGTTAAGGCAAAGCAATACAATTTTCATTCGCATTGCGTGGCTCTTGCCTCCGCCACGGTCGTGCGCCTCCGAAAGCTACATACTTCTTATTCGCTTCAAGAAACAGTTTTTGTTTATCGCTTGGTCTTGGTAAAACTAACGTTGGCACAGGCATCACCTCCTATCGACTCCATTGATTCATATCGTCATCAAATCGAACGATAACGGTTGTATCCTTTTGTTCAGAAACCTCTTGCTCAAGCTTCTTGATACGTGCTTCTTGCTCTCTCACATCCGCTTCGGATTTAATGCTCTTGCACTCCTTGAGGTATTTCATCGTGGTAGCCATATCCTTTAGCATTGTTGGTGTCAATACTTCGGTGTTCCCCACGAGCTCCTCTGCCTTATCAAAGAGCTTATCGAGGATGCGATAATACTTCTCGTCGGTCTTGGCAAGTCTTGTGCTTTCACTCTCAACTGCCTTTTCAATGCTTCTTGTTACAAGTTCGTTCCCTTTTTGTTCCTTTTGTTTGTACCATTGTTCCTCAATAGCTCTATTCCTAAGTGTTGAGAATGGCACACTGTATTTAGCCGCAAGTTTACGATAAGAGATATTACCCGTGATATATTCGGTTTTAATTGCCCTCCAATCCACAGGCAATCCCCCTTTCATAATGGTCTAATCCCATTGTAAATAATAAAAAGGGGCAAAGGATATACCCCAGCCCCTTTATATTTTTGTAATGTTAAAATTAGACTACCCTAACCTCTATGCCGTGAATAAATAGCATAAGTTTTTTCTTGATCTTAAAATCTTTGGTTTGTGTTATGGGGGACTTTACATCCTCCACAACAAGGTTTCCGTTTTCACGGTAAACAAAGTCTGCTATGTAAGTGCATTTACGTTCCACGAGCTTTACTTTGTCGTTTAATCTTTTGCCGGACTTTGAAAATCGTTCCGTAGATTTATATTGGTTTGGTATAAGTTCAAATTCAACTTGTCTCTTAAGGTCGGTAATCACGCCCGCCCTTTGTAGTAATAGCAACTCACACCATCTTTGAGCTTCTTTTTGCGAATCGTGCGTAAGCCCATCCGTAGTGATTGTCTTTTTGTTGTAATACTTATTCATCCTCCGTGTACTCCTCGTAATTTAGTTTATAGTACGGGCATTGGGTATATCCCCTTGTTGCACAACACACACCTTTAAACACTTTGTCTCTGCCACCGGGGGCACTAAAAACGATGTGAATGGTTGTGTCTTTGATTATGCCCTCACAAGCGATATGCCTTTCGCCGCTTTTTTCACCAAGTCCGACGAAAAATGGGCATTTCGCAAATTTGTATTCCCACACATTACGCTTGCCTGCCATCATTCTCCTCCCTTTTAAGATCATTGTGTATTTGTCTAACGTAGTATTGCACGGAGGCACCGGACGTAGTGTCGATGTTTCCGTAATAAGTGATCATCCTCTTGGTGATGTCTTCAAGAGCTTGATTATAAATCTTCGTCTCGTCCATTGTGCATCTCCGTGAAATATCCGGTGCCCTCGCTTCCCATAATAATCAATTCGCTATAAGGTAACGATTCAATCCAATCGCAAAATGTGTGCCACTCGTCGAGTTTGTGATTTTTTCTATCACGATACATACCAACCAACACCTCATAGTTCAACATAACAGTGCGTTTCTGATTATATGAAGAAGGAAGAAGTTGAATCATCTGCCACCAATCGTCTTTATCCTTACTTTGGACATAATCTCTGCAATCTTCATTAAGACACTCGATAATATGTTCAAGAAGTATGATATTACCCTCATTCAAATGTTCATGTGAAAAATCATCAAGTGTAAATTCCTTCGCATGAATCTTGTGCATCGTACTGCACGAATTTGCAACCGTACCAACCTTGTATGTATCAAATTCCTTCCACCAATAAAGCGGTGCTATAATATCAACATATACAGTAATCATTCTGCGGTATTTGGCATGTACCGCACCACCTTTTGCAAGTCGCGTCATCAAGCTGCGGTCATTGTCACCAATGCTGAAACCATCAGCATCACCAAACCCGTCCCATTTGCTATCACTCTTATCCCAACTGTTCATAGGGTTTCGCATACCTCTTATGGCACTTTCCCAACCGCATACATCGGTTTTTTCTATCTTTATCATTCCTTGTCCTCGCTTTCCGTGTATTTCTTTTTTAATTCTTGGACTTTGTTATATATAGCAAGGTCAATTTGTCTTGCACAATCGGGGCATAATTTAAATTCGCTCCTTGAGTTTTTTAAATCTCCTATATCGTAGAAAACAGTCACCAAAGAGCCAAAGCCACTTTTTTCCCACTCTTGAACTTTTGTAAAACCGCCGTCAAGTGTTGCCGTTGTTTTAATAAATTTTTCAAAAGCATATTTACCACACAACTCGCATTCTTTTTTGCGATAAAGGTTATCCTCTTGCATTTACTTCTCCTTCCGTGTATTTCTTTTTGAGTGCATTGGTGCAAACGCCTATTAGCTTAAAATATTCGTGAAGCACGGCTTTCTCCAAATCGCCCAAATTCATTTTTGCAACATCAACAAATACTTTTTTGTGGATAAGGTCAATCTCCTCAAAAATCTCCCTTGCAACCTCTTGCTTGGCTTTTTGAATAGCGGTAATTGCCTTTTTATCGGCTTTTCTAATTGCTCGGCTATAAGTGCTTTCTAACCTCTCAACCTCGCTCTTTGGTACAACATCGGCGGTGGGGTCATCTTCTAAACCCTTCAAAATGTCGAAAATCATTCTGTTTTCGGCTTCTGCAATCTTCTGCATAAAATCAGTTCCGACTGAACAAACAATATCATCTTGGAATTGTTGTGCTTCTCTTTTCATTCGTTGGATTTTCGCTTGGTCAAGTTCAATATATCGTACCATATCATTCTCCTTTCGTTTTAAGGTGTGTGAAGAGGTGAGCAATCACATCGACAGTCCAACCGTTGCCAATTACGGTTTTTCTTTTATTTTCTTTTTCCAAGCATTTGGTATATCCTTCAGGAAGTGTCTGCAAAATTTCCCAAAAATCAGCATTTAGCATATAAAACTTTCCATCTTTATGTAAAAGGTTTGTACTACTTTTTGTTTGAGAATTTCCTTGTGCCGTTAAACAATAATGTTTGTCGGTTATCTCGGTACATACATAAGGGCAAAAAATTTCGGGAATATATCCAAACTTGTCTTTTGTTTCTTCAACCTTTTTCTTTGTCCACTCAACCAATTCGATTGCATTGAAATACGGATATTCTTTTATCAAATTACGCAAATCAATATTTTTATCTGTCGGTTGCGATACATTCGGTATGTTAGTCCAATATAATCTGTTTCTAAATTGACCACTTACAAGACTGCTATTTATTTTTATCGGCTCAACCCCTAATGTTTCGGTGATTATTTTCTTTGCTTCGTTTGGCATACTTACATTGTTTTCCAAAAGAAAATACTTTGGTTTTGCTTCTTTTAAAGCTCTAACAAACTCCCAAAACAAATGGCTTTTTGCTCCATCCAAACCATCTCTTATTCTATTTAATGTGGAAAAATCCTGACAAGGGGAACCGCCAATCAATAGATCAAAACCCTTGTATTCTGTAAAGTCCGCTGTTGTTACATCACCTTTATGCTCAATTTGCGGATAATTGTGTTTACTCACCTTAATTGCATTTTCGTCAATCTCATAAGCCACATATCTCTCAACAGGAATATTTGCCCTTTCAAGTGCAACCATTCCGCAACTAATTCCGTCAAATAAACTCAATACTCGCATTATCACTCACCGCCTTTCATCCATCTTAGTTCTGATTCTTCTATGGTGTCACAAGGTATTGTTTTTCGCCCACAATTATTACAAACAAGGCGGTACACATCTTTGCTACCGAACTTGTCTTCAAAACAAGGTATAGTTGATATTTCTCCCTCTGCTTTGCCAATACCACAAACAGGGCAAGTATCGTCAAATTCCTTCTTTTTACTCGACTTTTTATCGACTGCTCTCTTATTCCAAGCTTCAATTAAATCTTTTTTTGTTTCCGCTTCATTCCACGGCAAGACAAACTTTGTTTTGCAATTTTTACAGGTAATAACCCCTGCAATACCATAGCTCACCTTCATAGCTTCTACTTCGCTTCCGCAAAATGGACAAGGTTTCACTTCTGCCATTATCACTCACCGTCTTTCACATTTAATATTTCATACAGGGTATCAATTTCGTTATGACCTATTTCCCACAATTGAAATAAGCTTTCCCAAAATTTCAATGCAGGAATATTGTTGTTGATGATGTGAAGTCTTGTGTTTTCATACGGCGATTTGTATCTGTTGTACCATTCTAATACTGCTTTTTTCGCAAGTCCTTTTCTTCGATATTCGGGCAATACATAAACCACGTCAATATAGCCCAAATTACCGCCTACCATTCCAATAGTTTTTCCGTCATATACTATGTATTCAACATAATCCAAAGTGTCTAAAATGATAGGAACGCATAATGTATCAAGCTCTCGTCTGAACTTTAAGTATAATTCTATGCCATTCATTCCTGCTCACCGCCTTTCATTTTCACTCCGCAGTTGGGGCAATATCTTCTAACATCATAGGTTTTCATTCGCAATCTGCACCTTGTGCATTTCATCGTCTTTTTGCCCTCGGAATAAGTCCACTCCGCCTCACTCTTGACATTTACATCGTAAGTAGGTAAATGTTCCGCATATTCAAGCACACTTTCAACACCGAATACGAATTTTTCACTACCGTGTTCCTTATCGTAATGGTCTATTCTTATGGGGAATTTTTGCAAATCTTCAAGTTTGATATATGCCATATTATTCACCTCGCATCCTTGCACCACAGTTGGGGCAGTAGTACATCTCCCTATCTAACGGTGTTTCCCTTCCGTCTGCTATGTCAATAACACTATTACAATAAGAGCAGTAATACTCACCAATAAGTAAATTGTTTGGGTTTATTTTCACCCACTCCCCCTCGCTCTGCTTTCGGTATCCTGCGTTGTAAAGGTGTTCTGTCATACTTGCAAAGTCACAATTTTTTCCGTACTTTCTGTTTTCACAAATATCGCAACCACCTTGCTCTGTACAAAAATCTCTTGCGTAGTTAAATGCTTTTACAACATCAAAGAACATTTCCTCAATCTGCTTTGCTTGCTCAATGGTCTTGTCAATGTGCCTATTCACACCCTCAACCAATGCTTTCTTAAATAGTTCCTCATTGCTCTTGTTTTCGGGCTCCCCCAACTTATCGAGCTTCTCCTTTCGTTCAAGAATACTCTGCTTGAGAATGTCGGTATTGCCGAATGCCTTCTTTGAAGCTCTCTCCAAAAGCCAATCGATATTCTGATTTGTGATAATGATGTTCTCATCTCTCACTATCTCCCATAATGCTTGTTTAAGTGTCATTTCGTTCCCCTTCTTAACCTTTCTATAGTGTTTTTCTTGAATCTCGCCTCTTGCGAAGGGGAGTGGTCTAATAGAATTGTATTCATATGACTTTTTTTCCTTCGCATTTGGTTATACTGATCGAATTTCGCATATTCCGGGCAAGAGGAGTGGCAAATCGCACTCCTCTTGGGGCAATCTCTAACACAAGGGTTATCCATTTGTTGCTCTCCTCCTCAATTCCTCAATATCATCGGTAACGAATTTCGTTTTCCCAATACAATACTCTTTTATCAGTTTGTTATCGATACCCATGGCATAACACGTTGTTTTGAATGTGGTTGGTGTCATCGGAGTTTCCAAAGACCACAGCCACCCATTCTTTTCCACAGCATTTATGTTGTGCTTGAGCATGTCTTCATCATTGGTATTACACCAAGCTGTCCAATCTTCACCTTTATGCCGGCGAACTATAAGAGCGTATTTTGACATATTAACCTCCGTAACTATGTTTTATGGCAGCGTCAAAGAAATCATCCACATCAAAGGAGGATTCCGATTTTTTCGGCTCGGAGCGCTCCCAATTTCTAACCGCAGCCTTCCAATCCTTCATTTTGTTTTTGCCAACCATCCATCCTTTAGATGAGTAAAAGTCGATGAACCGCTCGGCATCGACATTGTTGCCTCTTTCGATGCAATATGCTTGTACCTCTGCGAGTGTGGGTGGGGTAAATCGTGTCGATTTACCACTCTCTATATAATTATCCTTAACTATACTTCCCTTTTCTTTACTATCCTTACCTGCGGTAACCGTTTGGCAACCACTTGGCAACCAAGTGGCACCCGACTCTTTCAAAGTGTATGCCCCATTATCTTTAATTCCCAACAAAGCAAACTCTTTTTGGTAGTTTGTTGTATGATATCTATCCTGCCTTAACGTGTTGTGCATTCTCCAATGTTTGATAACGATGACACCGCTTTCAAATCGAATAATGAAATTCTTTGCCATTAGAATTTTCAAGTCATCAACACTCGCATGTGCCTTAAACATAGCATTTTGAATTTGATTGTTAAAACCGTCATCGTCCGCAGCTTGATTCAAGTGGAAGTATAATGCTTGAGCCGCTGACGATAACTCTATAAATGCGTCGCTATCAGTTATCTTTTTTGTGTACATCCTGCGTTCAGCGATAGGTCATCCCTCCTTTGCATCAATAATTTCCACCTCTCCAAGAATGGAGTCGATGATATGGCTTGGGAATCCGTCCTTGCCGAATATCTCGGCCATTCTCTTGTTGAGGTAATCTAATTGTTCGCCCCTTGTCACAAGGCGATTTTGCCCCGTGAACATTCGTTTATGATTGTATAAGACTCTTGTAAGTCTTTTCTTGCCAAATCGCTCCGTATCGTGAAGCATATAGCAAATCATCTTTATGTAGAGTTCAAGAACAACACGTATGTCCTTTTCCTCTTGCTTTTTCGCCGCTTCGGTAGCGCATTCTATGATGTAGTCCTCAATGCGCTTTTGCGCTGCTTTTGATAGTTGGTGATACTCTCTCGGCGGTTTTGGCCTATAATCTAATGCGTTCATATTACCTCCTTATCCCCATTGTTCTGCCATTGCTTTGGCTATGCCAGGGAATGTTTTGCTACGTTCTTTGGCTGTATCGAAATTTTTAAAACCGCCGTATCTACCGCTTGGCGTGAATGATTGATTTACCCACCCATCTTTAGGTCTTTCTAAAATATTCGTAGGCGCAAGATTAGGTAATCCCTTTAGCCACAAACAAGTTTGCTTTGTGTAGGGATGTCCAAATTGAAACGGTTGGATAATTTGGTCGGGCTTGCGATATAATCTACTCATACAGCCAATAGGGTTTTCAATGGCAATTCTTTCGCAATCCGCATAAGCAAAAGTTAAAAAGAAACAAATTGCTACACATCTATCGTCCCATCGTTTTTGCGCATCGTATCCATATTTGACCACATCAAACCATCTATTTCCCGATACCGTTAAATAAGTGCAGGGGGGATGGGCAATTATCATATCCCACTTTTCGCTGATTTCGTGAATCACACCATCACAAGTGGTAAATTTGCACTTTCCGTTGACAAGCGGTTGAACATTCTGCTTTATGTGCCATTCAGGATGACCGCCGGAGCAATCAATAATATCGCACGAATATGCTTCGTGCCCCTTTTCTCTAAACGCCTTACAAACCGCCTGGCTTTCTTCACACGCCACTAATATTTTCATATTGCTCCTCCACTAAAACGGCAAATCTTCATCAGTTTCTGCCCTAATATCTTTCATATCGATTTTTGACGGATGGGAGGGGTTGGTGTAAGGGTTATGCGTTTCCGTTGATTGTGGAGCGATTGTGGAGTCGCTACGGCTATCTACAAACATTGCCTCGTCAACTACAACCTCGGTTGCAAATCTCTTGTTGCCGTTGTTGTCATTCCAAGAGCGAGTTTGAATAGAACCTGTTACACAAATTGCGCTGCCCTTGGTAAAAAACCTGCTCACAAACTCTGCCGTACCTCTCCAAGCTTGGCAGTTGATAAAGTCGGTTTCCTGCGACTTCCCCTGTACTGCCCTACGATTTACTGCAAGTGTAAAGGTCGCAACAGCTATTCCGTTTTGCGTTTGCTTCAGCTCCACGTCTGCGGTCAATCGACCCGATAATACTACTTTGTTAAGATTGAGATTGCTCATATTATTTCTCCTTAATTAATCCATTTTATTGTTGTTTCGCCTTTGTATCCTTTTTCCCATACAAACCAAGCATAAGCTACAGCTGAAGAACCGCTAAAATCTCCATTCTTTCCGCATTGCAATCGGGAAGAAGATACATATACTGTGCGAGGGGGGGACTTTTTGAAAAGTTCTCTTCTCTTTTGCCCCTCAAGGAATGTGAGTTTCAAAAACATTGCTACCTTGACTCCGTCTTTTGCGAGTTCAAGTGCGTGTTCCACAAACTCTTGCGCTTTGTTGTATGGTGGGTTAGTAATGATATCAATGTCTATAGGGTCTTGGTGTTTAAGGAAATCTTTCACCAATCCATAATTACGGTCTACAATGTCACTTGCTACAACTCTATAACCATTGGGAACTAATACCTTTACAATATGCCCCTCGCCGCAAGCACACTCCCAAACTGTTCGAGTAAATGTTTCTTGCTCTAACAAGAGTTCAACCGCCTTGGGTTCTGTTGCATAATAGTCAAGCGGATCATCCTTGTTTATTCTGCTATTCCCTGCGTACATCATCGTTTTCCAATTTGTAAATGTTATATGTTATTATCGAATTGAATTCGTCTCTCTTACGAGCCGTTGTGCTTGTAATGTTATGCCCCATACGGCGAAGCTCGGAAATTCTCTTTCTACCGTCAAGAATTCCGTATTTATAAACCGCCTCCAACGATGTGATCGTGCCATAAAGCTGAAGGTGCTTGAGTATCTTATCCCTTTGTGTCAGTTTGTTTGTCATATGTTCCTCCTACAAATAATTCTTTCCAAAGTGGTTTCTCCACTCATCGATGTCCCATCCGTAATGTTTCATCGCAATCTTTTGTGCTTTGGCTTGTACCATTCGGTTAAGTTTGGCATCCTTGTGGACTCCGTTTAAGTGGCATTCATCGTGGCAAAGCCAAACTACAAGACCAAATTTTTCACTATTATTTCGGTTGTGATGCCCATAGACGTGATGTCTATCAAGTCCCCAATAGCCACCATTTTTGCCACAAATAAAGCACTTTTTTTCAGTTTGTATAATCGATTTCATTATGTACCCCACAAACTCTTCATTTTTGCAAGCTCATCCGGTGTTTCCGTTTGAATCCCAAGCTCCTTTGCTTCACTCACTACACCGTCAATGAATATCGACATCTCTCTTGAGTCAAATTCGCTCGATCCTTTGTACACGCGATAATGCGTAAACATCTTCCCGTTCAGCTCGCTCTCGCCTGCTTCCTCGTAATACTTAAAGTAATGCTCCACAGGGATATGGGAGAGAACACTTATAAGGTCACTTTGCCCGTATCGTTTGAGCATCTTCAAATAAACCTCGTCTTTACTCGCACGAACTATATTGGCAATCTCGGTTATGATTTTCCAAGCGTAATTGTTTGCGTTCAATGATCTCTTGGGTTTATAGTGCTTGACCTCTATACTCAAGGTCTTATCGTTAAGCTCGTCCATCATAATCTTGAAATCGTTAAGCTCGTTTATCTCTAAACTAACTGTCGGTTTGTTTGTTCTAAAGTCGATGCTACCGCCGACTATCTTCCCCGAAAGCTTCATCGGGCATCCTCCCTTCTTTTAAGCACTCTGCAAGGCGTTTGAGTCGGGGGAGGTACGTTTGCTCCACCCACGCCTTATCGTACGAAATAGGATGGTGTATGAGCCTCTCCGCATCGATCGGGAGGAAGTAGTTCCTATAGTCCTCTTCAGTTAATCCGTAAGAGACTATTTCGCCATCGGTTGTGCCATACCCAAACATCTGAACTTGTATTTGTTGCCAATATGCCTTGCTCACCTTGAATGGCTTGTCGGCTGAATGTGTTTTCACCTCTATGATGTGTTTGCCGATGTTTCCGTCAAGATTTACACGAAGGAGGAGTTCCGGAATTCGTATTTGCTTGTCCTTCTCTACAAAGGGTGATATAAAATCAAGTATCTGCCCCTCCTTGTGTGTACCTGCATTCATTTGGCGAGTTTCTATATTGTTTTGAACTATACCTAACTTGGTCATAAACCAATCACGGAAGGTTTTGGTGTTCCAATTACCCACGATAAATCGTGTATCGCTCCCACCGAACCAACCGTCACGTGACTTATCGTGAATCATAACTTTTGGAGATTGCTTTCAAATCTCTTGATGATTTCAAAATAACTAAAGAGTACCTTGACCTCTTCTTCGGTCATTCCAACTCCCTTTGCAATATCGGCTACCGACATATGCTTTTGGAGTTTTGAGGTATATGTCTGCTGCAAGCGAAGCTTTATGCTATCTAAACTGTGCTTATAAAGGTCATCGTAGGGGTCATCTGCCTCTACCTCATCCTTCGCCCATACGTTGAAACCAAGACCGTATCTGATAGCCACCGCCTTAACCAAAGCTCTCTGCTTTGCCTTTTCTACGGCTACCTGATTCATCAAATCATCCTTAACGGGATGAATGCCATTCATAATGGGGTATGTATAGGTGAACTCGTCATCGTCGACCTGCAATCTCACTCTGATCTCATAGCATCGGTTGGTTTTTCCGTTCTTGTCCACAAATACTTGGTCAGTCATAAAAATGGAATGACCGCTTGGGCTTTGAATCGTATCCCACCAAACCTTTTGTGCGCCGTGTTCGTGAAGTAGCTTGACAACGCTTGTCCACGAAATATAATCAGCACCGTCTCTCTTCTCTATATAAGGTGTTACGTCCACCTTTGATAGTTCGATAAATGATTTAAGCATTTTTTTGTACCTCCAAATTTAATATTGCTATAATCTGATCTACTGAAACGAGGTCGCCATACTTATTTAAAAATTCTGCAACCGTTTCAACTCTCCATTTGTTTTTCATAAGTACCATATATTCTTCGAAACTTAATGTGACGGTTATTTTATCCATAACGTACTCCTAATAAACCATTACTTTTGTTAAATCGCTTATACAGTATTCGCACAAGTTGATATCACTAAAGTGCAAATACTCCTCGCCATCTTCTATGTATTGCTTGCACTTGCAGCAACGAATTCTCTTGCGTCCGTTTGCTTGCTCCTGTTGCCATCTATCTCTTGCATCTGCATCTGCATATGGGTCATTTGTTATTCTTGGTTCGCTCATTTTCGTTCTCCTTTGTATCTAAACTCATATATTTAAACAGGAATATGTATCCTGACACCACAATTACGGTGTAAATAACCATAAACCAAAATATTGCCATCGTTTATGTATCAGAGGATTCGTCCTCCTCAATATATCCGTACTTTGCGATTCCGCTTGCTTCACCAGCTTTGAATGCCGCAAACAAACCACCAACGAAAAAAATCACTGCGGGGATAGCTATCAAAAAATATAAAAGTGTTGTCATATTAGTTCTCCTTTGTTATAAATCTTGCGAGTGTCTCAACAGGCACTCTATAAAGTTTGTTTTGTTTTACTGATAAATCAATTGCAGGGAGCTTCTTCCCCTCTATAAGTCTTCTTACTGTCTTTGCATCACAATTGAGATACTTTGCTGTTTGTTGTATGCTGAGCATCCCAACGTTGAACGTTGACTTTATGTCTGCCATAACCTCACGGTATCCTTGTTTTTCTCTCACAGTTATTCCTCACTCTCGTTATCCATCTTCTCAAGCATTTCCATTGTTATCCCGGCATCCATGAGTGCCTTGCCCTTCTTCTCGTACTGTCTTAAACAGTAAAGGTACTGTCTTCGTCTATAACGAATCTGCTCGTCCTTCTTTGCGAGTTTAACTTCGGGTGTCTGTTTCAATCTTTCAATTTCCTTTTCAACCTGTTCGTCGGTGAGCCAATCTTTGTGTGATTTTGCCATAATAATTTTCTCCTTTTGTATATTGACTTTTTGTTGTAGGAGTGATATAATCTAACTGTGATTTTAGTTACTCTCATATCACGCCTTGCCTCTCGGTAATACCAGTGCCGAGGGGCTTTTCTTTTTCCATCATTTCCTCCTTCTCGGCTTGTACCGTTTCGTTTTTTGAGTTGTGTTTAGTCGATTAAACACACTTGCTAAAAAAAATTTGGTCTACTGTGGTGTCAAGCGCATTCGCAATTTTGAGCAATGTTGTGGTGGTTGTTGTTACCTCATTGCCACTCTCCAAAGCTACAATAATTGTACGGCTTACACCGCTTTTCTCCGCAAGTTCTTCCTGCGACATCTTCTTTTCTTTTCTCATTTCCAATACTCTGTATCCCATTGTTTTCCTCCTTCCTTGTTTAATCGGTTGAACACATTATATCACGTGCAAAAAGGTTTGTCAATACCTTTTTGTTAAAAAAATTAAACATTTTCAAAAAATTTGTTCAACTTGCTTGACAAAATCGCATGTATAGTGTATAATGAAGAAAACAATTTCAGATTGGAGGGAAAAATTTGAAAATTGGTGATTTTATAAAGCAATATCGTGATGCAAACAACCTCTCTCAAAGAGAATTTGCTAAACGATGCAATGTTTCTAATGGTTATATATCTATGTTAGAAGAAGGTAAAAATCCAAAAACAAACGAACCGATTGTTCCCACCCTTGTCACCTACGGAAAGATTGCAAATGCAATGGGAATGACCGTTAACGATTTGTTTAGTTGCATAGCCGATATGCCGATAACTGTCTCGTCAATAAAAAATACCCCCGATGAGAATAATCTCACCGAGGGCGAAAAACAATTTTTAGAATTATTTAGGATGCTTCCTGATGAGGAGCAGAAACTGTACCTTGAAATGCTCCGAGTTCGTCTAAACGCTCGAACAAAAGGTCAAGCGCAATCTTAAATGCTTCTTCGGGGTTTTCATCATTGTGGATAAGGTTGAATACTTCGTTTTCAATAGCGGTCATTTTGCGCTCCTCCTGTAAATTTACGAACATTTGTTCTATTTTGTTCCATTTTAGCACTTTTAGTCCACTTTGTCAAGTGGTTTTTAAAATGTTTTTTATCTGTAGCCAAACCCCATCATCTTGGATGGGGAGGAATGCCGCCTCGGTAAAGAGTCGTGTTCCATTTAGGCAACACCCCTTGGCTACGAGTGAATTATATCACCGAGCAAAAATTTTGACAAGCACCAAAATTTGATTTTCGGCATCCAAAACTTATACCATTAATACCCCAAAATTTAGGAGGTTTTTACACTATGAGCAAACAAAAATCGTTAGAACCTTGGAGAATTGCCCTCAATGATTTGAGAGTGTCCAAGAAAATGTCCTATCCTCAGATAGGGAACGCACTAAATATACCCGAAAATACGATATCTCGTCTTTTCACAGGTGAAGCTAAAAAACCTGATTTCTTCTTCGTGGCACAAGTTATTCGTGCAATGGGTGGCTCGGTAAGTGAAATATTGGGTGAAGGCGGCGCATATATCGTTAGCCAAGACGTAGTAACGTTGCAAACCCAATACGACGAGCTTAAGGCATCTCACGAAGCGCTGCAAACCGAGAATGCCACTTTGAAGGCGAAGAACGCGGAGTTGACCGACAACCTTCTAAACGTAGTAAATTATTTTATTAAGATAAACACAGCAAAGGAGAACAAAAATGGAAAAGATTAAGGATTTTATTTTAAATACATTTGGTGGATTGGGGTTTGTTATATATGGGGCTTTTTTATTGTTTTTGTGCACATTTCCCGTATTGATGTTTGACTTGCCATTGTGGTTAACAATCATACTTGCTCTTTTCATACAATTTGTTTTGGTTAACATCCCATTTGTGATTGAAATCCTTTATGTTATAGGGTTATTCGGTGCAATGGCTGGGCCTCAAGACTTTATCGCAACCATTTATTATATCGTTTTTGCAATAGTGATAGGTTCTTGTATCATAAACTTAATACGAGCATTCACAACAAAATAAAAAAGAAAACCACCCTCAATTGCGTAGGTCGAGGGTGGATTAGAAGGTAGTATAGTTTGGAACACGACTTCTTTACCATACTGTTATTATTATACTACCTTCAAACATAAAAGTCAATATAGTTTGGAGAAAAATTATGGCAAGATTACAAAAAAGAGCCGATGGTAGATATTTAAGAGTTATCACCGACAAAAACGGCAAAAAAATCTATTTTTATGGCAAGACCGAACGAGAACTTAATCAGAAGATTCTCGACTACGAACAGGCACAAGAAAAGGGCGCTTATTTCCAAGACATTGCCGACGAATGGTGGACGGATGTCAAAGAAAACCTCGCATACCAAACCATAAGAGGTTATACCTCTTCATACGAACGAGCTTTAGCTGAATTTGGGGACGTTCGCATAAGAGATATTCATCCCAAAGACATTCAGTTAATGTTCAAAAAAATGGCAGCACAACAGTATGCTCAAAAGACCATTGCAAACCAACGTATCGTTTTAAACCAAATTTTCAATATGGCAATGGTTAATGGTGAGATACAGTACAATCCCTGCACTTCGGTCGCAATCCCAAGAGGATGCAAAAAAACAGTTCGTGAGGCTGCTTCCACTTCGGATGAAGAAAAGATTATCAAAAGTGATCACGAATGGATGTTTCCTCTTTTTGCACTTCTTACCGGGCTTCGCAAAGGTGAAATACTTGCACTCCAATGGAGTGACATAGATTTTGAGCAAAACACTATCACCGTAAACAAATCAATTGAGTATAAGGGCAATGTGCCTTGCGTAAAGCCACCAAAGACCGAAAGTGGCACAAGAGTGGTCCCCCTTCTTCAAATGCTCTCAAATCGTTTAAAACGAGGCGAGAAAGGGTATGTGTTTAGTGAGGACGGAGGCAAGAATCCATATCGCAAGAAAAGATACGATTTACTTTGGAGAGATTACTGCAGAGATGTGGGAATAAACTGCACAGCACATCAGTTGAGGCACTCCTATGCTACGATAGCTGTTGAGGAAGGTGTCGCTCCAAAAGATTTGCAAAATGCAATGGGTCACGCGGACATAACAACCACTATGAATGTGTACGCTGAAGCACGAAAAAAGTCAGTTGAAAAGGTCGCTGAAAAACTAAACTTAAGATATCAAAATAATTAAATATTAGTCAAAAATTAGTCAAAAGTCTGCAAACCCTTGATACATAAGGAAAAGTCAAGTGTTCGAATCCCATTACTCACCCCATAAGAAAAACCCTTGAAAATGCTGATAAACCCAGTGTTTTCAAGGGTTTTCGCATTTTTGTGCTATGGAATTAAATGGTACAAAATGGTACAAAATGGACAAAATAATTAGTCAAAAATTAGTCAAAAATTAGTCAACAAAAAGCGGAGCTTTATGCCCCGCTTATTTTTTATGCCGTTTCAATAGTTGGCTCTTCTTTTTTGATGAGGTATGACAGCTCCTCATATTTATCGGCTATTTCCAAATAGGTCTTGTTCTCAACAAATTTTACATAATTTTTGAGATACATTGTCTTGGCTTGGTATCTTCTCGCCTCAAAAGTGTTGTATGCGGTAGCGCCCCTCTCATAGCCCTTCATCATTCTAAACAGCAACATAGTGAGCTTATAAGCCGTATATATTACTCTTGCCCACGATATGTCTGTTGTGAGTGATATTGCTATGCTCACGGTCAAAAGTCCCGTAAACACCAAACTCAAAGCTGATGAGATAGCCTGCTTCTTATTGTGGATATGTTCATATCCCGATTTTGGAAGACTCCCACGGTGATCTCCTTCTCCGTTATAGAGAAGCACCGCCTCGTTAAGTTCGATGGGTTCAAGTTCACTTATGGCTATCAACTTTCGTGCCTTTATCTTGCCGAATCTCTTTTCGAGTTCTTCGGGTGATAAATGCTTGACCTCGTTCCACATCTTTGGTGTCATCCTCAATTGTCGCAATCTTAAGTTAGTGGCTTGCTCCAATTCGGTGTCTATCTGCCAATCACAAAACACACCGAGAAATCTTGTTCCGACATCTACCACTTTTTTTACGGTTTCCTCAAAGTCATTTTTTGCTGCTATGTATTCCGAGTCGAGTCTGCCGCCCTCGGTGCCAAATCGTACCATCAATGCTTCACCGCACGCAAATAACACAATCGTTACCGCGCCATCCACAAGCATTCTTGTGTGGAATATTAGTTCCCCAAATTCCACCCACACAAATGCCACCAACAGCACCGGGATAAGCATACAAAGCAACAACGTGAGGTTGTTCCCCAAGAACACCGCTATGCTCTTTGAACTGTCATTGTATTTTCTTTGGAAGTCATTGACCTTTTGGGTCGTTGATTCTAATCTTTCAAGCTCCATTATTATCTCCAAACTTATTATCTGCAATAGCGTTTAATCCTGTGCCTATGCCACATCCTAATAGACCCATCCACAATACCGTGATTAAGTCCATAAGGAAACTATTAATGTATATTAATAGGTAGGCGCATATCAATAGCACTATCCATATAGTTATAGGAGGAGCATTCTTGCCCTTGAGTTTTTCGCTCAAGTATGCAAATACTGTCTTGCGGAATACCGCAATCAACACCATTGCTCCGATTATCATTCCCGATCCGAGAGATCTCCCGGCTCCGTTTTCTTCTACCCACATAGGGAATTTCTCATATATTGCAAACAAGGGGAAAAGGCAGGAACTAACTATTCCCGCCGACTTGAGTCCCCAAAACCAAGCTTTACGCTTCTTCATTCTCCTTCACCTCCCCAACGGTTTCTTCAATTGCCTTGGTGTCATCCATAGCAACGTTTGCACGCGCCTCGGCATCAAGAATTGATCTAACCGCTTCGAGGTGTCTTGCACCTATACGATCCTTAACGTGATTTGGAATGTTAGCAAGCTCCAAGAGTTCGCCTATCTCATTACCTAATTCTACGTTGGCATCGGTTGCTGTGTGGAGATAGTTCTTAAGCTCGGTAATATCAGCCTTGAGGCTCTTGTTCTCATGCATAAGCTGTGTAAACGCTCCGAGTAGTTCGGTAATCTGTGCGTCGAATCCTGTAACTACCGTTGCAGCATTTGCGATAACACCCTTCGCCTCACTCATTTGTGCGGCACTCTCAGTCGCTATTGTAACAGCATTATCATTCATAACGCGGGTAGCTTTTGTATTGGCTCCTAACTTGACATAAATTGCCACACAAGAACCAATAATTGAGACAATAAATGCGATTGCCTCTTTGTTTTCCATTATCCAACCCACAATAGCATCGGATACGGTCAACACGGTTGTTTGAGTGCCCTCCACTGGTGTTTCATCGGCGGGTGCATCTACGATAGGTTCGTCATTGGGAACGGTTGTAGGCTCATCTGTGGGCGTATCCGTGGGTACGTCAACAGGTTCGTCTGTGGGAGTGCCTACAGGCTCGTCCGTGGGAGTGTCTACGGGGACATCCGTAGGAGTGTCGGTAGGCTCATCCGTAGGTGTATCTGTAGGTACATCTGTGGTATCTCCCGAAGGGGTTTCGGTTGTATCATCTGTAGGTGTATCTACAGGTGCATCTTCTGTTTCATCTTCTGTGGGTGTTTCCACAGCGTCGTCCTCAACTTCGGTTGAGTCTTCGGGAATGTCCCCGTTGGAAGAATCATCCTCCGCGGGGGCATTCTCATCATTAGGGGTTTCTTCAGGTGTTTCACCCTCAATTTCTTCTGATGGATTTTCGTCCTCGGTGGGCGTATCTTCTACCACCGTGGATGTTGTGGTTTCCACGGTTGATTCTGACGTCTCCTCGGCATATGCCGTAAGAGGAAAGCAGAACACAAGAAAGCAGAGCAAAAATACTAATAGTTTTTTCATTGGTCTTCTCCTTTTATTATGAAATTTAATGAATTTGTATCCCAGATTTTTTTGAGTCGGTCAATGTCTTTTCTTGCCTCTCTTAACTGTTTTTCTGCCTCGTCGCATCTTATATGGAGTTCCATCATTTCGACTTTTTCAGGAGGAGCTGATATCAATCGTCCGCTGCGAACGGAAACCTTACCCCCATCATATGTATCACCTTCTGCCGTCACAAATGATATCTTAAAGTCAGCCGATGCTCCAAAAAAAAGAGGCGGTAAAATGTTTTCTTCGTTGGCTTTCACGGGGATTTCCGCATCGCCGATTCGCAGTGTTCCCGAACGTTCGCAGGTGAGCCTCTTATTATCCTCACCGTGAACGAGGAAATTCTTGTTGTTGAATAACTGAATTATCATTTCTCCTCCTTCAAAATTGGTTTATTTATCAAATATCTCCTCAACCTTATCCCAAAGGGTATTAATTGTTGTGGGGACTTCGATATCAAATTTGCCAAGCATGTGCCAAAGTTTCTCGGCATGCCTGTATTCATCACTCGCGATTCTCTCAATGCAAATGGCTTCTTTGTCCATCCCAAGAGCAATGAGTGATTCGTAAAGTTCGTTGTACTCGCAAATACCCTCAAGCTCGTCCTTGAGTTCGGCAAGCACCTTTTCAGCTATTTCGCGTTCGTTATGGTATTTCATGACTATGACCTCTCTATATAGTTTTTAAGTGTGTGGACATCATCCTTGGAAAGATGAATTTTGTATGAATCTCCAAAGAATTCAAAGGCAAGTGTAAATTCATCCGTTCCAAAACCTTCGCTCAATATATCGGCAAGAAGACGAACATCAACCTCGTCCCCCCGAATAACTCCGAGCATCTCTATAAGAGTATTACTTTTTATCAAATCCCAAATTTTATCAGGAGCAATCATCATTCCTGCTTTTGCAGTACGAAGGATAATCTTGTAATTACCTTCTGCTTTGGGGATCATATGATTTTCCATAAATGTCATAACGCCATTGATTACTTGATTTTTATTTGCCATAAATTTCTCCTCCTCGCTTTAAGTGAGTGGGGGATTGCTCCCCCACTTTTCAGTTATTTCCTATTATGTTGTAGGAGTTGCCGTAGGTGCTGTCCAAGAATTATATCTTGCCATGGGCTCGGGGCAAATGCTTGTGGTGGGAATAACCACCTTGGTAAGAGCCGCAAGCTGTGCTACCTGATTCTGAATGCAGCCAAGAGTTACGTTATTAGTGGCATTGTAAACCCTCTGATCGCAAAGTTCATGCTCGATTCTACCAACCTTGCCGTCTACATATTTGTAGAACTCAAGCAATTTGGCGTCAGTATAGGTGTTTGCATCACGGAGCTTTACTTCCGTTTCAAGTTCCGCAATACGAGCAGACTGTGATGCTTCATAACGATTTACGGGTGTGTTTTCGTGGCAGTAGTAATTGCTGTTGCCAAGACCGAGGTTACCCAAACCTCCGTTGAGGAGACCAAGCGCGGTA
>JAEIGA010001008.1_pt1 | contig 42405 bp, 39 predicted proteins | sample 9270691 | NCBI WGS metagenome assembly JAEIGA01 (sample SAMN17057246, study PRJNA624740) | gut metagenome | biome: biome; isolation source: fecal sample | host: Bos grunniens | place: China: Xizang | collected 2019 | reverse complement strand
TGTTTGTGATGGAGAACCAAATCTTTATCGTACTCATACAATGCCTAGCGGCTATGATTCTTCATTAATGATAGAAGCAGAAGTTGGTGAATGTATTACTGGTATGAGTGCCACTTTTGCCACTAATTTTGAAAACCTAAGAAGCGTCAAATTGCCTTCTACATTAAAAGTTTTAAATAATGCTGTTTTCAATGGTTGTATTAGTCTTTCAGAAATCAACTTACCATATGGTCTAACAAAGATTGGCGATTATATTTTCCAAGATTGTACTGCTCTTACAAGTGTAACATTGCCAACATCTTTAACAGAGATAGGAGAATCTGCTTTCCTTGGTTGTAGTGGACTTACAAGTATAGATATACCTAATAGTGTTACAAGTATTGGTAATCATGCTTTTAATATGTGTAGTGGACTTACTAGTGTAACAATTGGCAGTAGTGTTACAAGTATTGGTGAAAGAGCTTTTGGTAGTTATAATAGTAGATTATCTCGAATTACAATTACAGCAACGATACCACCAACATTAGCAGATAGAAGCGGATGTAGCAACTGTGCTCCGTTTGATGACACCAATAACTGTCCAATATATGTGCCAGCAGCGTCAGTTAATGCTTATAAAACAGCAGAAGTTTGGAGCAAGTATGTAGATAGGATACAAGCAATACCTTAATAACAAAAGGGGTGGTCATAGGACTATCCCTTTTTTCATGTTTATTTAAAATATTAATTAATATGGGATGCAATTGTGAACCAAAGAAATACAGTATCTCAATGGGGTGCTGCCAACCAGTGTTAGGACCGATTGAGAACTACTACACCAAGTATCAGATTGATGATATGTTGGAGGAAATTGAGAGTGCAATAACTAGCGGTTGTTGCATTACACCAGAAGAGGTGGATGAGAAGATTGATGAAGCAGTCAGTGGAAAGCAAGACACCCTTTCTGCTGGTACAAATATCATCATCAGTGGCAATGTAATTAGTGCTAGTGGGTGTGACCTCACAGACTATTACACCAAGGAACAAGTTGATGAGAGAATACCACATTATTCGGCTGGCACAGGTATTGATATAACAGACAACGTTATTTCTTGTACTGTAACTGGTTCTAGTGGATGTGGATGTGACCTTTCAGACTACGTTACCTTTGAAGATATGGCTGAATATGTTGGTGACGTATACACAAAAGAAGAGGTTAATAACTTGTTCGTAACCAAACAGTATTTCACTGCAAACACTATATCAAGGGATGTGTTTATAACAACCATCTATAACTTGAACCAAGAGATAAATTCTCTAAAAGCAGCAATTAGTGCTTGTTGTGGTTCAACTGGAGAGACAGAATACCGTTGGATTGTTGTACCTAACGATTATACTTGCAGTGGAACAACCAAGATGACCAAGGAGAAACAGCAGTCTTCAACAGACGGTATCAATTGGACTGACACTGGTCAGTATCGTACTGGTTCTACCGTCCTTGAGTATAATTCTGTAGATTGTGGTTATGTACCAGTAGCTACATATAAGGTTGAAATGAGGTATAATGATGGAACAGAGGATGATAGACAATGTGATGGTTCTAGCAACTTAAGATGGCTTAATCCTTCAAATTGGGAGAATATCAGTGGAGTTACTGTTGGTGATTGTATTGATGAAATTGGAAATCTTTGTTTCAATGGATTTAGTGGTCTAACTTCTGTATCACTTCCGAGCACTATAACAAAGATTAATGTAATGGCATTTTCAGATTGTATATCTTTATCATCAATAGCCATTCCAAGTGGTGTTACAACTATCGGTAGTCAAGCATTCACTGGTGATAAATCTCTAACAAGCGTAACAATCCCTAACGGTGTTACAGTCCTAGAATATGCAACGTTCTTCAAGTGCGAGAGTTTAGCTAGTGCAGTTCTTTCAGAAAATCTAGAAAAGCTTGGTGAAGATGTATTCAAATTCTCTGGTCTACAGTCTATAACCATACCTTCAGGAGTTACTGAAATTGGACAATATTGCTTCGCTTTTAATCATTCATTAACAAGTGCTACAATAAACGCTGTGACACCTCCAACACTACAGAACGACAACATATTCTACGGTTCTGATAGGCTCACTGCAATTTATGTACCAGCAGCAAGTGTGAATGCTTATAAATCAGCTAGTGGTTGGAGTACCTATGCGAACATAATCCAAGCAATACCTTAATAATTCATGTTTAAACAAATGTAATCAACGATGATTGAGAATTACGATGAAATAATGTCTCAATGGGCTACTAGTTTATCTGTAGGCACAGTTTCTCCACCTTCTGATTCTTCTGAAGAAGGTGGTGGAGAAGTTGAATACCAGCTTAGTGGAAGCGCACCTAGAGGTAATTGTTGTCCTCCAGTTGAAATAGCTCCAAAGGAAGAGATGGAGAGATGGTGTATTCAGAGGACAATTACAATCTTAGCCAATTCAGACTATTACTATACGAAGACTGAGGTTGACCATTTGCTTGAAATGGTGACAGCAAGTGGTGTTACAAAGGAGCAAGTTGAGGAAATGATTAATGTTGCCATTGCAACAAAGGCAAACCAAGCAGACCTTGAAGCTCTCTCAGCACAAGTCGCAAGCAACACCGAAAGGATACTGAATACGTATACCAAACCAGAGGTAAATGCTTTGCTTGCTTCTTACTACACGAAGATACAGACAAACAATATGTTTGCAAATTATTCTAAGGTGCAAGACACCACTTTAATACTAAATTCAGAAAATATTACGTAATATATGGCACAATTAGACAAAATTAGACTTAGTGGCACTACTTATGACATTATAGATGCTACAGCCGTTCATAGTTTGGATGGATATTGGACTACTGGTGAAACCACCAATGCCATTACAGCAGCTACAAATGCCCTTGCAGAGAGTATTGCAGAGCAAGGATACCAAACAAGTGGTGATGTACAGAATGCAATAAGCGGAAAGGCAGATAGTTCAGCAGTAACAGAGGCAATATCAGAGGCTGTTAGTGGTAAAGCTAACAGTGCAGATGTTATCACTGAGGTTGGAATAAATACTACTAATGATGGTGGATATAAAATTGTACAGTTAACACAGAAAAAGGGAGGTGTAGCTCAAACCAACAAGGATATAGTAGCTTTTGATGAAGGTACTTTTTCTGCCACATCTTATGGTAATACATATGCAATAAAAGTTAATACCAACACTATTGCTCAGAAGTCAGATATTCCTTCTGTAACTGGTTATGCTGACAGTGTAAAGTATGATTCAACAGCGCAAGAGGTTAAGTTCTATCATGGTGGAACTGGTGGTACTGAGGTATTCTCATTTGATGCTTCTCCATTCCTTATTGATGGAATGATTGAGTCAGTTGTGATTACTTCTATCACAAGTGGTTCAAGCGAGGTAGAAGTATTGGAAATCACTTGGAACAGTGCTGCTGGTGGACAAGTAACCGATATTCCTCTTTCAGACATCTTCGATGCTTCAAATTACTACACTACAGCACAGACTAACAGTGCAATTGAGGCCGCTACCTCTGGAAAAGCTGATACAACAGCAGTTACCCAAGCAATTTCTGAAGCAGTCAGTGGAAAAGCTGATACAACAGCAGTTACTCAGTCAATAACCGAGGCTACAAGCGGTAAAGCTGATACAAGCACTGTAGAGGGTATTAACAATACTCTTACAGCACACACAGCAAACACTGACATCCATGTAACATCAAGCGACAAGACCACTTGGAGTGGAAAACAAGATGCTTTGGTATCTGGTACAAATATTAAGACAGTAGGTGGTGAATCTTTGCTTGGAAGTGGAAACATTGCATTCCCAACTGGTCTTCAAGTTGAGGTTAGTGGAACTACTTTGGTCTTCAGTTAATTTTACTCATTATATTTTCCAAAGGGGCATTGCCGTAAAGGTGATGTCCTTTTTTTCATGTTTATTTAAATCTATTTCGAAATATGAGTGTAATTGATTCAATACAAATAAGTGGTACTATCTATACGTTGTCAGCACAGACAAGCGGTGGAAATCCTACTGTAGAGCTTACTCAAGCTGAATATGATGCTTTGGTTACAGCTGGAACTGTAGCTTCAGATACCTACTATATTATCACTGATGCAAGCCCATATCCATTTACAATTGACCTATCATTGGATAGTGGTTCAACAAATCCAGTAGCGAACAGTGCGATTACAACAGCATTGGATAATACTGTTAGTATGACCATTTTCAATAATGTAATGGACTCATTTGACACTGCATTGAGAGGAAAACAATCAACCTTGTCTGCTGGCACTGGTATCTCCATTTCCAACACCAATGTTATTTCTGTAAGTGGTATGCAGCCTACTCTATCTGCTGGTACTGGTATTAAGATTGAAAACAATGTAATTTCCACAACTGGTGGAGGTGGTGGTGGAGGTGCTGTCTACACTGCTGGTACGAACATTGACATCACCAATGATGTAATCTCTATGACAGTCCCTATTAGTGGTGGTGGAGGTAGTGACTCTATCGTACATGGAAGCAGTGTAGTGGCTGCTGGAGCATATTCTCATGCTGAAGGTATGACATCCCATGCGATTGGTGTTGGTTCTCATGTTGAAGGTGTTGATACATATGCAAATGCCCAATTCTCTCATGCCGAAGGTGCTGAAACTGTTGCTGGAGGTAACTTCTCACATACTGAAGGTGTAGGTACTGTGGCTAACAATATTGGAGAACATGCTGAAGGATGGTATAATCTATCTTCAACAGCAGCTACAGACAGTGGAAGTACATTATTTAGCGTAGGTAACGGTACAACTTCAAATGACCGTCATAATGCACTTGAGATAAGGAAGAACGGTGACATCTATTGTAATAACGGAACTTCGGATGTCAAGTTGCAAGATTATATACAGTTCAAGATGGTGCAGATAACCCAAGCAGCATATGATGCATTATCGCCTAATTATGATGCTAATACAATTTATTACATAGTTAATTAAATATGACAAATACAATAAAACTAAGCACATTTGACGTTACTAGTATCAAAATTGGTACTAGCAACGTTGATGCTGTGTATGTTGGTGCAGAAAAGGTATATCCAAGTTCAACACCACCTCATGATTATTCTCAAGACTATCTTACATTTGTTGCAACTGAAAGTGGAACGTTTAAGTTTAGTGGGAATAGCATAAACTACTCTATTGACAGTGGCGCTACTTGGACATCACTTGCAAGTAACACAAGTACACCAACAATTTCTGCTGGAAATACTATCATGTGGAAAGGAACTTTAACACCTTCTACTAGAGGTATTGGAAGTTTTTCAGCTACTAATACTTTTGTTGTCCAAGGTAATACCATGTCACTATTATATGGTGATAACTTCAGTGGGCAGACAAGTTTGCCTGATAAAGCATTTATGTATATGTTCAGTGGATGCACTAATATGGAAAGTACTGAAAACATAGTATTACCAGCAACAACCATGTCAGCTAGTGGATATGCATATATGTTTGATACTTGTTCAAGTATAACAAAATTACCGAATCTTCCAGCTACAACATTAGCACCTCATTGTTACAGAACAATGTTTGCAAGATGTTCATCAGTGGCTTCTATTCCAAATGATTATCTACCAGTTACAACGTTGAAAGAAGCATGTTATATAAATATGTTCTATAGTTGTACATCATTAACTGCAAGCCCATTGTTACCTGCTACAACGTTGGTTAAGCAGTGTTATCAAGGACTATTCTACAATTGTTCTAGACTTAATACTATAACTTGTCTTGCTACTAGTATTAGCGCAAGTAACTGTACTGCTCAATGGGTAAGTAGCGTTGCAAGTAGTGGAACATTCATCAAGGCAGCAAATATGTCAAGTTGGGGAAGTTGTGGTGCTAACAAGATACCATGTAATTGGACAGTTCAAAATTATAGTTAATAATTATATGTTTTATGATTAAATATAATAATTCAAATATAAACGATTGGTATTTTGCTGATGATAACATCATCAAGGTTTATCGCAATAATGCAGTTTGCTACTATAAGGTTAATTATAGTGGTGATACACCAACGTTTGATGTTTGCTATGCTGTTGTTGATGATATATCCCAATATTCAGACACTGAGTTTGAAGATGTTTTCAATAAGGCTGATAACGTGTGGTATAAACTCAACAACCTTAACCAATATGAGAAATATGGTGTATATGGCAGTGGTAGAACCATTACCACATATGATGGCAAATTAACCGTTGATGATGGCTATGAATATATGTACAGTGGTGGTTCTTGGGTTAATGTTGGTGAGGTAAGTGGAAGTACTGCAACATTGCCAAATGTACCATTTTCTGTTAACTTCAATGCAAAGAACTATGATTCAAATTCAAAGACATTATTAAAGACAAGTGGACAGTTGGTAGATGTTGATGCGGTTATTACTGCTGGTACACCTACAGTTAGTGATGGTTATCTAACCATTGCAAGTGGTACAAGAGCTACAATCAGTGGTTATCAAACATACTTCAATAGGGATAATAGTAACCCTAATTTGACCATTATTTCAAAACAAACAACTAATGGTAATAATGGTCATATGTTTGCAAACAGAGATAGTAGCTATAACTGGATGTATCGTTGTTATTCAGATAAGTTAACACTTCATGGAAGTTCTGAGACTGGACAATTAGCAGTTACAACACAACCTGTTATTGAATCAGTTAGAATTAACAGCAACCGACAATATCAATATAATAACTACACTGATAATACAACATCTTCAGGTAGTAGTTTTAACTATGGTGCTACAAATAGTGGAAACTTTGCAATGTTCCAAGGTTACGCAACTTCTACTGGAGAATATTTCGTTGGTGATTTCTATTGGGTTTATATGTCTCAAAACACTTTAACTGATGAACAAGTACAGCAAGTTATTGATTATAATGAAGGTGGTGGTGGACAAACTGAATATCCAGTATATTATGATGAAAAAGCAGACCCATTGAATGACCTTACATTCAATACAATGGAAGATGCTGTAAGCTATGCTCAAAATAACTGTGTATATGATGGTATGAAAGCAACCATTGGCACAGATAGATATTATTTCGATTCAGAGGATGAAAATGGTTGGGTTAAGATTTTTGAGTACTATATCGTTGAAGATGTTACACCTAGCGGAGCAAGTGGTTGGACAATAACTGGTTCATCAACCTATAATCCACAACCATCATATTACGATGATTTCTCAGTTGCACTTAACAGTAGTTATCAAACTAAAGTTGCAAAAGTAACAATATATGGTTATGAGAACTTCACATATTATTTGAGGTCAACAGGTTATTCAAGTTATGCATATGCGACATCATCAAACGTTGATGAATTAACCTCAGACCCAACAAGCATAAGTTATTCTTCAAGTTCTGCCATAACAAATACATATAATTTCAATAAAGCAGCTGGTTCTGCTGTTAATCTTAGTAACTACAGAAGAGTAACATATAACAATCTTGATAAGACTGTTGAACATACATTCTATGTTATGTTCTATGATGGTTATTACAATAGTTCATACCCACCAAGTGCCACACTGTTAATTCCAAAGGAGCAGACAAACGAGAATTGGGAACAAGTTACATTCTCAGCATCATCAAATGTTGCAAATGCTTCAAAGAGCTTGTATATTGACAACAACAACTCAACAAGTGGTGGAACACAGTATTGGTACTACAGATGGATGATAGGTTTACCAAGTGGTAGTCATACTTCATATACAAACTACAGTAGTTATGACTATTGTCCAAATGTAACAAGTTCAACATTCACATCTGTTGCAGGTGAACAACGTCAAGTTAACTTCACTTATGATAATACAACAAATAAGTCATTACAGTTTAGATTGGTAGATACAAGTGGTAATACATTATCACCAAGCAATACTGTATATTACAATATGACTTATTATAACAATTGTGGAGGTCAAACTAACGCTTCTAATGTTACATTCCCAAGGTCTCAGAGTGTTAAAGTTGGTGGTAGGTTCTCATTCTCCAATTCATCCGATAGGCATTACATCTATGGATATACAGCACCAGCAACTGGTGTTACATACTATGCTGACAACTACAGCAGCACATTTGATATTACATATACCAAGTTGAGTGAAGAGGCTGTGACAATAACATATACAACGTATGACCCATCAGATGTTGAAACACCATCGTTCAAGACTGATATAACTTGGCCTTACAGTGGTGGAACAACATCATCAACGACATTAACATCGTATGATGTTCCTTATACATACAGTTATGAAGTAAGTCAAACAAGTAATTTGTTCAGTGCATCAACAGCAAGTTACACTTATACAGCTGGACAAGCAAGCAGAACAATATCATTTACTTCATTATATCCTAACAATAGGGAGTTCTCAACCGTTGCTGATATGGAAGCTTATGGGTATCCTTGGGAAGGTATGAAAGCAAAAGTAGGAACCGCAAACTATGTATATACAAATGGTCAATGGGTTGAGAAAACCTCAAAAGACAGTGACTTTGTTATAGGAGATTTCAATACGCTTGTTTCAGCTAGCAGTGAGGTTACTGAGGGTTATTACATAATCTATTATTATGGATTTAATGACTCATATGCAAACAAGAATTACTTATTCTCTTGGAACAGTGGTAATACTTGGAATGGATATTACACACTTGGTAACATGTTACACCAAGATTCTAGTGTTTCAGTTCCGATTTCATCATCTGAGATAATTGACGATGCAGTATGGGAGTTTAAAGACGCTGGAAATGGTAACTTCTATATTAGGAATGTAGCAACAAATAAATATTGGTATTATCTTGGCACAAACACAAATTATGGAGTACCATTGACTGATAATGCCAACGATGCAACACCAGTTAACATACAAGATTGGAGAAACTGTCTTGCATTTGTTGAAAAATATAATAGCAGCAACTACCCAATAAACAGATTGTTTAACTATTCATACAGATATGGATGGTATGGAATATTAGCAACAGATGGTAATAATCAGTATTATATGAGGAAATATGTACCATAATTTTTTTGTAATTTGAAAATAATTATATAACTTTGCAAACGCTTTTCATAGTAAAGACATTTTTAGTTAACATTTCGAGGCTGATTGCTAGTGATAGTAGTCAGCCTTTTTATTTATATTTTATCCATAAATTATTCATGTTTATCATAGAATATAAATAATTTATTTAAATCTATTATAAACTATGAGTAGACCAGTTGGAAGTAAGAATAAACCAAAGGTAACACAAACCACAAGCAAGAATGGTGTGTTTGTAACCAAACTACAAAAGCAAATTGATAATACTCCAATAACTAGAACTAGTGCCCAAGGTTGGATTAATTGGGGGCAGCGCAATAACTATCCAAATTTGCTATTGGACTTATATAGTCAATCTCCAACTCATCATGCAGCTTGTGACTTCGCAGTAGCTAGTATCTGTGGAAATGGAGTGGATTTTGAGAAGATGAAGCTAAATGGTGATGAAGTAGTTCCTAATACAAGAAGCACTTGGGATGATGTAATTAAAGGTCTAGCTACAGACTATATATTGTACGGCTCATATGCCATAATGGTAATTATGAATAGGGATGGAGTAACATATTCGTTTTACCATATCCCAATGGACAGAGTGCGCTGGTCTGACTTTGATGAAATGGGTGATATTCCTTCATATTGGATTGCAAGGGATTGGACTGAGATTGGTCAATATCCACCTACCGAAGTAAGAGCATTGGACTTATCAAATGATGAGAAACTAGAGAAGGGAGTACAATATTTGTATGTATATAGAGAGTATACACCAACCCAGACATATTACACACAGCCTCATTATGCTGCTGCTATAAAGAGTATCGAAAGCGAAATCCAATATGTTAATTACGATTTGAAGAATATTGTAAATGGATTTGCTCCAGCAGGCGTACTCACACTCCCATCCGTAGAAACCGAAGAGGAGCGACAAGCTATCATTAATGAGGTTACTCGTCTCTTCACTGGGTCAGAGAATGCAAACTCAGTAATGATAAGTTTCCGCAACAATATTGAGGATAAAGGGGTTGAGTATACCCAGTTCGCTAAAAATCAAGGGTCATTTAATTTTTACGCTGACGCTGATTTGAGAACTTTAAATCGTATCCTTGAGGCACATCAAATACCGAATGCGAGTTTGATTGGTCACCCAGACATAAGCAATAGCGGTTTCGCAAGCGAGGCTGATAAGTTGGAACTATCTTACCAACTTTATAACAAGTTGACTGGAAATAAGAACCGTATGGCTATTGTAAGGACACTTAATCAGTTATTCAAATTAAACGGTATTGAGACTCAAATCGAAATGAAACCTTTGTCATTCGCAGATTTCGGCAATGATGCTGATTATCAAGAAAGAACTGACGCAACAGATATATCAAAAGATGATGTAAAAGACCAAGAAGAATAAAATAAAAAGGGTTACAGTGGTATATAACTCCATCTGTAACCCTTATGTGTTTTACAACCATAACAGCCTCTACAGCAAGCAGCAACATTTTCTCTACGAAATCCTTCACTCTCAACGTCTTTAACCATATTCCATATTTTAACAAGTTTTCCATCTAGTGTATATTGATATACTTTTTTGGATATTTTTTGTTTGGTTTCATCTGTCAAGTGTTTGCCAATATGTTGTTCTCTTAATTTTTGTTTTACTTCATCAGTGTGGTGTTTACCTTTAAACGTACTAGGTCTACCTTTACAAGCATCTGACATTTTCTTTCTAGTCTCATCACTTACAACCTTATTCTTGAGTTTTTCAATCGTTTCTTTTGAATGGTGTCTACCGTAGAATGGGTTATTTTCACCTTTCATTGCTTCTGATAGTTTTCTTCTCGTTTCATCTGAAACAATACAAGCTGGTGCTCCATCACCTCCATCTGTAAGGTTATAACCATTTGGAGCTTTGGTGTTCAGTTCCTTTATATAGTATGCTTCCCAATAGTTAGTTTCATCAAGAGTATCACATTCTTTGAGAATATCAGTATTCCAATTCTCAACACCATATTTCTTTCTAGCATTATCAATCAAACGTCCAGCATAATGCCAATTGGTGTTGTACCAATTAAACTCTCTTCTTTTAAAATCATTTGTTTGTCCAACATACTGCTTTCCATTAGCTTTGTTGGTTCGTAAATAGACTGTGTACTTCATGTTTAACTTAGTATTAATATTTGCAAATATATAATAAATATTTAAAAAAAACAAATTATCATGGTAATAATCAATGAAAAATATTTTAAGCTCTACAGCCCAATCCCAATTAACTACAATATGGCTGAATTGAAGAACTACATATCTGTGGCTCAAGAGATATGGGTTAAGCCTCTCATTGGCTATGAGCTTATGGATGAGCTTGAACAACAAGTGGCTGAGAATAACGTATCACCTCAGAATGCAACACTGCTTACAGAAGGTAAATTATGGCAATATCTAGCTTATGCAACATGTCTAGAGGGTCTACCATTTATCTGGAGTCATTTCTCAGAAACTGGTATCAGCCTTGGTAAGTCGGATAATTCTGATAGTGTCTCTCTCAAGGACTTGACATATATTGAGGCACATCTTCGCAGACAAGTTGAATTCCTTAAGGAAAGCGTATCAAAGTTCATCTGCGAACATAATGATGTGTACACCAATGCAGACTTCTGCCAGTGCAAGTGTGACTGTTGCTGCAATAACAATGCAAAGCTCCTTCAGCCTAATCCGATGAGATTGGTATACAGTACTAGACGTAAGTGTACAGACCTTAAATAACTAGACAAAATGTGTGGACAAATGAGTATTTATTTATGTGCAATTGGAAGAAGGGAAAATCTCTATGCTAGAGAATTCGTTGAACACTACAAGAAGCTAGGTTTTGACGGAATCTATATTTTGGACAATAATCATGATGGAGAAGAGCATTTCGAGGAGGTTTTGCAAGACTATGTTGACCAAGGTTTTGTGAAAATCATTGATATAAGGAATAAAACCAACTGTCAGATGAAGGAATATACCAATTTCTATATGTCCCATAAGGATGAATTTGAATGGTGCGCTTTCTTTGATTTTGATGAGTTTCTTATTTTACCGTGCGACATTCATAAGTATCTCTCTCAGTTCCCAAAGGATTGTCAAGCCGTATTAATCAATTGGATGTGTATGACTGATAATGGATTGGTAAGATATGACCCAAGGCCATTGATGCAGAGATTCACAACACCAATGGAGTTTGAAAGGAAGGTACAGTACAACTTCCCAGATAACTGTCATGTGAAGTCAATTATAAGGGGAGGACTTGATGTAAGGTTCGGTGGCAACCCACATGTCACAGATACACCATTGAATGCTTATAATGCCACTGGATTTAGGTGTGAGAACAGACCTTGGCAACCAATGGACTATAGGGTGGCTTATCTCAAGCACTTCACAACCAAGACCATCGAGGAATGGATGACAAGGAAGATGAAGGTTGGAACACCAGACAGAGACCCAAAACTGTTTTTGCCTTTCTATAAGGACAGATTTTTCCAAATAAATGAAATGACACAAGCCAAACTAGACTATCTGAAGTCCATAGAGGGCATTTCTAACCCCTCTGAGCCTCAAACGACTTAAAGGTGGATAAACTAATAGGCAAGACAAAATAAGAGCCTTAGAAACGAATTCTGAGGCTTATTTGTTTTTGACCCCTAATCTCTAATTATCATTAGAGAGATTAGGGATTTTATTTTACCACACACTTGGAATGTCTATTCCCCTTGATTCAAGTGCCTTAATCTTAAAGCTAGCAAAGTCCAATATGAGCTTGTTTGCTTGGTCTTGCAGTTTCTTTAGCTTCTTCTGCTCTGTTTCATCAAATTCCCTTGAATCAATCTTTGTAATGAGATTGTTCAGCCTAGCAAGCCTATTATGGATTGTGGCCAAATCCTTAACTGTTTTCTCCTTCATAATTCAAATGTTTTAAGTTGACGGTGCAAAGATATAAATAATATTTGAAATAAACAAAGAAAATCCCCCACTTATCACAAGCAGAGGATTCGACATATTAAGAAGCGTTTTAAACGTCCCCCTTGGATAGATAGGGATGTTATTTCAACAATATTTCCTCAATCTCGTCAATCACCATCGTATTGGACAGTGATAGGCTGAGTTCTTGGGCGAACTGTACGAACTCTTCATTGCTGCTTGCATAGTTCTGTACGATTGGGGCTATTCCGTACAGCAGATTCTCAAAATCGGTAAACGTCCCCATCAGTGGCTTGTCAGCACCCCAAATGTTAACGTTATAGCCATCTTCACCTAGCACAATCTTAATTACCGTGCCATTGATGAATGTGAATTCAAATTTCTCTTCCATATTTCAATGATTTTAAGTTGTTATCAATAAATTCCTTTATCTTCTCCATAGAACTGCATTCGCTTCCGTTGACCTTCATCAAACGGTTAGTTACACCCCTTGGAATGGATGCATAAAAGACATCACCAGATTGGTAGACATCTATGCCCTTGTATTTTCCCCAATAACTTTTCTTTCCCATATTCCATAAGTTTGTGGTTGCAAAGATAAAAAATAAAAGCGAGAATCAAAGGCTCTTAACGTCCTTTAACTCTCGCATGGTGAGGGAAACTCACCAGACATATATTAAATCGCACAGAAAAATGGCTTCTGTTAAATGTCCTCTGCTTTGGGTGAGAGGACTAGACACTCCAAGTGAATTGGAATGCAAGGAACTTGCGTTCCAAGAACCCCAAAAAAGTACAATATGAAAGTTAACATTATATGTCCTTGTAGAAATTCCTCAACTTTCCTTTCAGTTGCCAAGGGTCTCTGTTGTCACTGTCCCATTTGAACCAAGGTGTGAAAACCTTACCTTCCCTTGACCAGTATTCGTAACGCTTATAGGTCATATCTTAAAATGGTAAATCGTTTGGTACATTATCTTTGATAAGCTCCTTGAGCTGTTTCTTTTCGTTTAATGAGGCTTGGAGTCTCAATATCATTGCTGTAATCTCTCTCTCATCCATTGATGCAATATCAAACTCCTCATTGCTGTCACTCTCCTTCCAAGTAACCTCAGTTGCCATTGGAATACCTTTACCCTCAATAACCTTTGAGATTGGAACATCATAATACTTTTGGAACTGTTCAGCATTTGGTGTCAACATATACGTTTGGTCTACCTTTGATATATCCAAAAGCTTGGTGTTGACCAAGGTCTCAATACATAAGTCAACTTCCTCCTCAGTCATCTTGCAAGCTTTGGCAAACTGCTTCGGATAATACTTGATAGAACCTTGAGACTGCCATCCAAGTATCCACATTAGACATTTTAAAACTCTCGCATCCAAGCAACATATCAGTTGAGAACTTGGATAAATCCTTTTACTCTTTGTTTCCATTTTTACCGTGTATTTTTTTTAGTTATTATTAAAAAGGTTCTTTTAAAGTGAGAGAACCTTGTAGAACTCAGTCAACAAAACAAAACTTATTATCAAATGTGCTAGAGAAGTTGACCGTTCTGTTTCTCTAACAGTGCAAAGATATAGATTAAATTTCACAATTCCAAATATTTTTTAATAAAAATTTGCATTTCTGATATTTTTTTTATATATTTGCAGTATAAATTGAGTTTTCTTCATATTTATAATAGGTAAGTGATTGCAACACTTGTCTTTTGTCAATGGTAAGGAGGGTTTGTCAAGGGTTTTAATTCCCCTCCTTACCTCAAAACAAAAACCCTTGAAGACAAACTAATGAATTAAAACCGAAAAGCAATGAATTACCAAGATGTAATCAAGGACAGTAAATTTTATCTGCCTATGAATTTGAACCTAGGGTATCTATTGAAAGATACAGAGATTGTAATACTCATGAATGTCATCAACTGCGATAACATCCATGAAAAACTCAGTGTGAGAAAATTGATGAGATTCACCAATAGGTCAAATAATACAGTGCAAAACGCATTGAATACACTCAGAGACCTAAAACTCATTGAAGGATTCAAACCAAACTACAAGACATTGAAGTATGTCTTCGATGCACTCAATAATGCACCATCCATTGATGAACGAATCAACTGGTGTAAACTGTATCAGAAAACGATACAAGATACTGTATCAGAAACTGGTACAAAAAATGTATCGAAAACTGGTACACAGATAAAGAAGATTGAGAAAGAAGATTTGAATAAAGAAGATTTGAATATTACAAAGGAATGTATAAAAAGAGAAGAAGTTGAAGTTTCCGACTGGAGTGATGAACTCTTACGACTTGAAGCAAACTTTAGAAAGGCTTCAAGCACAGTTGATATAGACAATGCTCAGAAAGCTTTCAAGAGAAGAATTGAAATCATTTCAGAGCTTCCAAGTGAATTCTATACAAGACTCAAGGAAATACTAGAGATTAGAGACACAGTAGTCTACAAACTTAAGGCAAAAAGCTGTTACACCTAACACTTTTCACTTCAATTCCTTGGAAATCTCAACTTTTTTTTATATCTTTGCATTACAAAACAGAACTTTTCAGTTTTCAAAACTATTTATAATAAAAACAAATAGTTATGGATAAACCAAAAACTGAATACTACCACAGTGTAGAAGAATTGAAAGAATGGGAGAGAATAAACCATAGACACTGTATCAATTGGGAGAATTGGGATAGAGTAATTAGAGAAACAAGAGAACAATTGGCCTCAATGAACTTCCCACAAAAACAAAATAACAACCTAATACCAAAATGGGTATACCAAGCTTCAAGCGGAAAACTACTAGGAAATTACCAATCAACTCAAGAAGTTCTAGATGCCTTTCCACAACTAAACCTAACTAGGGCTGCTGTCAACTACTATGCAATGACTGGAAAACCATACTACAAACTTGACCTATTCTTCTCCAATGAACCAATCATCTTGAAACCAAGAATAAAACAAAAAATGCCAAGACTAACCATAGTCTATGACCTAACTACCAACGAGAAACTAGCAGTGTTCGAAACAGCAACAGAAGCGGAAGAATACTTCCAAATGCCAAAGTCTCAAGTCGGCTACTGCATAAGAACACATAACGGAGTCTATAAGAAGAAAAACCTCCGATTCGAATACCAATCAATATGAAACCAAAAAGACCTTGCTACGCTTATAAAAACCATGAACTAGTAGGATTCTTCAACTCACTCTTAGAAGCCTCTCAGAAGACAAAAGATAACGTCACAACAGTAAGAAATATACTCGAAGGTAAACAAGAAATCTCAAGAAGAGGATTCGTCTATACAGATGAACCCTTAAGCGAAGAGGAAATGCAGTCAATGCCAACAAAAAAGGAAAAGGAAATAAAAGAAGGAAAAAGATTCAATGGGGACTGCAAAAAACTAGTTGGAGGATTCGACTACGAAGTACCATGCAATAACCATCAAGTAACTTACCAAGCAAGGTCAAAGGAACAAAGAATAAAAGATTTTAAATACTTTCTCTATCAAAAACTAGATATGCACTGGCAACTAATACCAAAAGCAGCAGTTAACCTTGAAAAAATTTTTATCAATGAATTTCTAGATTCTTTGTCATAAGTTTTTTTTGTTAAATTAAGGTTTATTTAAATGTATGATGTGGGGAGATAGCAATACGGCTACCTCCCCTTTGACATTTTTTACACCAAATCAACCTCACCCAATAAACTGATGTACTGATGCAACGTTGTAGCCGATTTACCAACAGTCTGAGCCAAAGCCAATAAATTCACAGTGGGCTTCTGAATCTCCTTCATGATGTAAGAATGCCTATAACTGTAATACCTACACTCCAAGTCAATCAAAGGTATATTATCCTCATTCTCCACATTCCTACGTACACACTCCTCATTAATCCTCTGGAACCATGACACCAAATGCTCACCATGATATGTATAAAGGTTGTTCACCCTCTTCTTCATATCCTTTCCAACATAATCCTTTAAAGTGGGAAGGAAATAATCACCATCATTGAACATCAACATCGTGCGAATAAGAACATTGCTCTCAACACAGTTCTGCAATACTCTGACCTTATAAAGCATTCCAGTCTTAGAACGAGTGCCATCAATCGCATAATAAGACTTACCCTTTATATCAACAACCTTGATGTCCTTCTTCTTTAAAAACGATATGTCCACTGGAGCAATCCCCTTCATCCAAATTCCTATGACATACAAATAATGCGAATACAACTCACTATGAATGTCCATCAACTGCTCAGTGACACCATCCCTATATGTCCATCTATTGCCATGCCTCTCAATGCATTCATCAAGAAACATTTCCATCATTACATCCAATGTCCTAGCGTGTATGTATAACTCAGATTTGGCTTCCCTATAATCCTTGTGATACTTCCAATTGCTCAAAGGATATTCATCAATCAAACCCAAACCAACAGCATAATGCAATAAAGCAACAATCTTTCCCATATAAGATTTAATTGAACCACTCTTCAAATCATTACCCTCCAACCATCTGCAATACTTCCTACAGAAAGCTTCATTGATTTCATTCACCAATATATCCCTACCAATATACCTCTTCACACTACGATAAACAATCCACCATTTCTCAATGGTCTTTGCCTCCAATCCCTTCTCGTCAATATAACGCTGGATTAACCCCTTAAAATCGTTTGTGACAGCATTTCTCACCTCATCCCTATCAAGTATCATCGCTGGTGAATAAACCTCTCCCAAAGCAATGAATTCATCCCTCTTCCTTATGGCTTCATCCTTCATCTTCTTCAACTCAACATTCACCATCACAAAATTGGGAAATCCTTTCTTAACACATTCATTACGCTTGTCCCAAAACTTCTCAGTACAAGAATAACCACTCGACCTCTCCTTCATACCATTGAAGGAAACTCTCAACATAATTGGATGACTTCCATCAGCCAATGTCTTGTTGGTTCTCAACACCAACTTGATTACAGCAATACTAACTTTCATACACACAACAATATAGATTGAACAATTCAAAAATTGAGATTTCAACACCATTTACAGTGCCATTTATTCACTCAGTTTGCAAAGTTAGTGCTATTTTGCGAGGAAGAGAAATAATTTAAGTTAAATAATTATAATTGACTGAATATAAAATTGTTAGTGAAAATATTGCCTTTTCCCTCTCTCTTCTTATTTTTTATATAAGTCACTTCATTGTGGACTTACTTAGGAAAATAATAACTAACTGATAACCAATTAATTAGTAAATTTACCATAATTCTGGTGCAATTTACAGTGTCAATATAAATATTTTTATGCAATATTGGTAACTTTTCGATATTGCTTGATATTTATATAAAAACAATATTATGAAAGAGTATTTTGATACAAACGAACAACAAGACTTACAACAACTGTATGAATTCAATTATGAGAAACATCTATTCGACAGTATAACACCGTGTAAGTATTCAGCACAGATTGATGCAACAGCAAAACATAAGGATAGAGAGTTTGCTGTAGAAATTAAACACAGACTTATGCCAAAGGATAAGTACAAGACCATTATGATTGAAGACTACAAATATCTTGAGTTGATGCTTGAATACCAGTTTACTGGGAGAGAACCCCTTTATATCAATTTCCTTAATGATGCTGTGGTTATATTCAACCTTAATAAATTGAAATCAAAACCAAAACAAAAGGTATTGGATATACAGAGCAATGGATATGATAAACTCCAGAAACTAGAACGTAGGTACTACTTGGACATTAATGATGCTGTAATATATGATTGGAAATGGAAGACGCAACAATATTCTTAAACTATGTAAACGATAATTACGATAAGGTGGGGGGTACATTAAAGCTATTATCAGCCCAACGCAAACAGAAGTATTCTGAAGACGCTTTTCATGAATCAATATTACGATGTCACAAGGCAATTGAGAAAAAGGGTTATTTAAAAGACAAATCACCATATGGCATTACATCATATTTGATAAGGAGTTATTTCAACCTCATAAATGAAGAGAAGAGGAGTGCGAAGAACAAGAAGAGAGACATGAATTACAACTCAGACAACATAGGGGGGTTATATGAGGACTATTACAACTCCAATTTCACAGATGCAAGACAAAAGGTGGTTAGTGATTTATTCAAGGATTTCAGTGTATTGTATATCATGATGGTTGTTGAGGAGAACTTTGACAATGAGAGTTTTTATTTGTTCAAGTTGAAGGAGTTGTGCAAAGATATGACGTATAAGAAGCTTTCAGAGAAGACTGGGCTCAAGGCTGTACGTCAGAAGGTTGTTACCGTTAAGAAGTGGGTTCAAGCTAACATAAGCAAGGAAGACATAAGAAAGGAATTTTATTTGATATATGGGGATATTATTTGAGTTTATTGTGATGGTTATTATATTCCTCGTTATAAGTTATGGGGGGTATTGGTTAACTGAAGTTAAGGGCTTACCAAGTTGGCTTCAATATAAGCCATTTATATGCAGATTATGTTTAACCTTTTGGAGTTTGATGGGGGTATATATTGCATTGGGGTTAAGTTTCTCATGTTTATATTTGATGATTGGTGGATGCATATTGGCAATATTGAATGCATTGGCAATGTGGATTGACCAGAGAAATAAGACGATTAAAATCTAATATGGTATGAATTGGACAAATGAAGATGTAAAGCTAGTGGAGAAGTTCATTGAGATTAGGAACAAGGGTTTCTATTGTGATGGTGGACAGTTAACTCAAGTTTACAATAGGGTTTTGGGTAAGAGTGTTGCACCAACGAATTGTGGTTCTTGCATTAGGGCTAGGATTAATGAATTGGAGGGGGCTTTAAACAGCTTTAAGAAGCTCTCTGAGACCAAGACTGAGGATAAGGTGGAAGATATACCACAAGAGGAAAATAAAGCCGTTAAAAAGGCTAAGAACAAGAAATAATTGATTATGCCACAGAGACTTTCAGAAGACCATTTGTTGCCTTCAAAAGTCCAGAGATACAAGAGGGGTGAGACATATCTTGAGAGGGCTAGGAGCGCATTGTTCAACAATGCTGATGATGTTTTGGACTGTGTATATGTTGACATATGCAATGGTGTATCAAGGAGTGACATAACTCAGAAGTTGATGAAGGGGCTGTATGAGCCACAGAAGGGCAGTCTAACGTACAGAACAGCCAATGAGTATTACAATGCTGCTTTGGACAGAATGCACTTCAATACGGATGTTGAGCACCAGAGGTTGAAGGACATTTTCTATAATCGTTATGAGAGTTTATTGGAGGAGGCTGTTAAGAAGGGTGACATATTCAATGCCAAGGGTGTCTTGGATTCAATGGCCAAGATATTCCTTGGGATGGACAAGCAGCAGAACAACATCCAAATAAACAACAACAAGGATGGCATAACCATTCATTTTGGGTTTGTGAAGGATGAAGATGAAGATATTGAAGACCAAGAGGTGATTGAGACAAATGAAGATTAATTTCGATATTAAATTAACAAAGAAGCAGCAAGAAGCCTATGACATCTTACACGAGAAGGATTGTAGGTTTCTTATTGCTCGTTGGTCTCGTCAGTGTGGTAAGACGGTATTGGCTGAGATAATGTTGATTGAGTACCTTTGCAAGCCCAATCTATTTTCAGCCTACATATCACCTACGTTTTCTCAAGGTAAGAAGGTATTTGCTGAGTTGAACACATTATTGGAGGGTAGTGGCATCATTAAGAAGTCCAATGCTGCTGATTTGCGTATTGATACCATCTATGGTTCAAGTCTCAAGTTCTTTTCAATGGAGTCACCAACCGCAATCAGAGGTAACACTGTATCTGGTCTTCTTGTGCTTGATGAGGCTGCATTCTTTCCAATACAGTTAAGTGATGGTCAAGACCCTTATTATAACGTTATATTCCCAATAATCAAGGCTAGGAAGCCAAAGGTATTGGTTATATCAACACCTTGTGGAAGGCAAGGGATGTATTATGACCTTTATCTCAAGGCATTTAACAAGACGAAGGGTTATAGGGAGTTATCAGCTACGATATATGATGATGACCTTATCACCAAGGAGGAGATTGAGGATTTGAAGAAGGGTTATCCACCATTGGCTTTCAAGCAAGAGTTCGAGGTTGAGTTCTTGGACAATGCTTTGACAGTATTTCCCAATTTTGAGACTTGTTTTGACGGTCATTTTGAGAAGGGAAGGTGTTGGATTGGGATTGACCCTTCAAGTGTTGGTGAGGATAACACCATTGTTAGCATAATTAACAAGGATTCTCAAGTTAGGCAGATAAAGGTTGATGGAACTTTAGACCAAAAGTATGCAAAGATAGCCCAGATTATAAACAGCTATAATCCAGTGGCATCGTACATTGAAAATAACTCAATTGGAGAGGTGATGGCGAATGAGATTAGGAAGAAACTGTATAGGAAGAGCAACTTCTACACCTTTACGACAACGAATGAGAGCAAGAAGCAGTATATATCTCTTCTTGCAGTCGCTATAGTTAACAATGAGATACATTTTGAGAAGGATAACAAGCTTCTTTATAGCGAATTAGGCACATTCAGCTTTAGATTGACCAAGGGTGGCAATATAACGTATGCTGCGAGGGATGGTTATCATGATGACACGGTGACATCATTGGGAATTTGTCTTCAATGTCAGCAAGATTTTCAATATAAGCCAATAAATAGAGGTAATTTTATAAGAACTGGAATTAAATTTTTCGGATAATGGACAAAAATGAGAATATAATTGACCTTGGACAGTGGACAGTACCAACTGACTGGTCTCAAATCACTCTAAAACAGTATCAAGACATTGAGAGATTTTACGAAGATAAGGAAGAGAACTTCGATGTGCGTAAGATATTACATATTCTTACCAATCACACCGAAGATGAGATAAATATGTTGCCTTTGGAGTTTCTTGAGAAGATTATGGGTAGTCTTTCATTCCTTCAAGAGCCAATTAAGGAGGAAGAACCAAGGAATTGGGTTGAAATAGACGGTGAGAGGTACACGGTACACACTGAAAACCAACTTAAGACTGGTGAATATATTGCTTCTGATACGGCATTGAAGGGCGATAAACACAATTATGCTAGCATTTTGGCAATATTATGCAGAAAGGAAGGGGAGTTGTATGATTCCAAGTTTGAGAATGAGGTATTGGAGGATAGGATTAAGCTTTTTGAGAAGCAACCTATTACGAAAATTTTGTGTATAATAGGTTTTTTTTTACAGTTATACATAACCTCCATGACACCTTTCCTATTGTCTTCCAAGGTAATGGAAGCAATAGACCTCACTCGCAAGGATATAGAGATTTCTGCGAAAAATGGGGAGCTTACAAAACGCTCTATGAAATCGCTGATGAAAAAATTGAGAAAGTTGGAGAAATCTATCAACTTTACGTAAGTGATTATTTGCAGTACTTGAGTTATTTGATTGATAAGGGTGAAGCTGAGAGACAAGAGGATGAGTTTCAAGAGCAGCGTAGGAAAGCGACAAAGGGTAGGCATTAAGTCTACCCTTTTTTTCATGTTTACACTAAACGATACAACGATGTTAAAAGACATAATTGAAATATTGAGGGACGTATCTCTTCGCCATAAGGGTGTTTACACCTTCAGATACCAAGGTGATGACTTGAACAATGCCCAGAATAACTTTAAGATGTTCCAAGTGTATGTTGATGACATATCACTTCATGAATTGAATATAACAACTAACATATTCAAAGCTCGTTTTGAGATATACATCATTGGTTTCGTGCATGAGGATAAGACAGTTTTGGACATTCAGAACGATGCATATACCATTGCTTGTGATATAATGTCATATATTGATACTCAGGAGGCATTTCAAGGCATTCTGAGCGTATATGACTACAGTATCCTTACACTTGCAAGGTACACTGATGATTCGAGCGCAGGAGTCAAATTATCACTTGTATTGCAGATGCCGAACCCAGTCAACTTATGTACATTGGAAGACCAATTCGATGATGAGCCTCACAAGGAAGAGGAGGATATGAAGATTGACATTAACACTGAGGACGTTGGAGAGATTGAAATCAATCCAATAACGTTGCCAATTAACAGAAAATGCTAATGGAGATTGGAAAGATTGTAATGGAGTTTTCAAAGGACTTGATGACATTGGTTAGAATGGTCATGGAGTCCAATGTTGGTATCAATCAAAAGGTTGGTACAAATACCCTTGTTGACTCCAATATCTACAAGACATTATCAGTTAAGGCCACCAACGATGGTGACTTGATATTTGACATCATCTTGAATGACTACCTTGTATTCATTGAGAGTGGCAGAAGGAAGGGAGCTAAGTTTCCTCCAGTAGAGCCTATTGTCAAGTGGGCTAGGTCTAGGGGCATTCCAACTGACAATTCAACCATATATTTGATAAGGAGAGCCATTTCAAGGGATGGTATCAAGCCAAGACCGTTTATGGCTTATGTGATGGAGGAGGTTGACAGAGAGTGGGATGACCAATTGGCTGACAAATTGTTTAACCAAATAATAGAAATAATTGATAAATTTTTTAATTCATAATGGCTTATAGTATAATATATGATGGAGCACCAGCCTCACAAGCTACAAATTTAATGACCTTCACTGACTTTCCGAATATCTTAAGGATTGAGGACAATGCCAATGGTTCAAAGGCTTATTATGAGCTGGAAGTCTATGGTAATTTGAATAATGCTACAGAGAGGGATGGACAATGGCACATAACAATAATGGGTGACACCATTACCAATGTTATGAGTCCACAGAATGCTGTTAACAAGAATTTCTGTGTAATGGCTGACAGCACATCAACAGCAGCTTCAATTGTAAAGGCATTGAGGAATTGTCCGAATATAGCTGCAAATTTTGTCGTGTACCATGATACAAACACAATTACAGTTGAAGCAAGGGAAGCTGGCAGCATTTTCAATGGTTCTGAGACGTTTGATACTGATATACCAGACACATATATGGATGTGGAAGGATATGATGGATATGGTAGCGATTTGCAAGGCTCAAAGATTGACGTTGATATTGTTTCAAATGGTCAATATATAACCACATTGGAGAAGAATTGGTATAAGAACGGTGTTGAGTTCAATGTATCTCCAGTGTTAACGACATTGGCGAAGTATGGTGAGACCGTACATTATAGTTTTAAGATTTCATCAATATCTTCGGATGGTCAGTATGGTGTGCTTGGGTACGTTAATCACAACTACATCACTGCTGGCTACTTATGTAACCAAGGTTATGGTGTCCTTGTGTTGGGTTCTTCAGTTCAGCTTGCACAGAATGTGATGAGAGGTGAGAACCGAGGTTATGCAAACAACACAAGGTTGTATGTTTATCAGCCTAATATAAGGGTATCTTATTATGCAACGTCTACTCCAACCATTACTGTTAGGTATTTGGACAGTGCGATGAACCAGATTGCTTCAAGTTCTGCTTCATATCATATACTAAACTATGATGCAAGACTAAAGGATGCATCCATTGACCTTAACACAAGCTATTTTAACCAAGCATTCTATGTTGAGGTGTCAATTAATGATATTACATTGCTATATGAGGTCATAAAGCCATTGAAGGCCACTGAGTATGCTCAGAGAATCTATTGGAGGAACAGTTATGGTGGAGTTTCGTTCTTTGATTTCACTGGTTCTCGCAGTGAGACTCGCAACTTGGAAGTCACAACCTACCAAGAGAGCATTTATGATGCTGTAAAGGCTTCAATTAGGGAGTATAGGAATGGCGGTTATCAAACGATGTCATATGCTGAGTTGACCAAGCCTTACAATAACAAGGTTGATTACAGTGTGACCTTGAAGAGTCACTTGTTTGAACATGACGGAAAATACATATTCAACGACTTAATCCAAAGTGGTAAGATTTGGACTGAGATTAACAATAATTTCTACGAGATTATTTTGGATAGTGTAAGTGTAGAAGAGCAGAATAACAATGATATATATGAGGCTACTGTGAAGTATCACTATTCACAAGTGCCAAGTGAAATACAGTAAATACTATGATATACAAGAGTCATTATATTGAACTATGGGTGAATGGTAATTTGGTTGAGTTGGAGAGTCAAGACAGTGTGAATGTAAGGTTTAACAATGTCCTCTTCGACCCTACCAAGATTAGTTCAACTCAAGCTGAATACAGTTTCGAGTTTGAGCTACCGTGTACCCCAACGAACAACAAGATATTCAACTATGCCAATGACTTGGCGAAGTTGAACAAATTCAGACCTCGTTGGAATGCTGAGTTATTGGCTGATGGTAATGTGATATTCAAGGGCACTCTTACGCTTAATGGTGTAAAGAATAGGATGTACTCTGTGAACTTGGTATCAGTTAAGGTATACAGTTTTGAAGACATCTTCGGTAGTTCAGTGATGAGTGAGATTAAGAATGCTGATGGTACACCTTGGTCAATACCTTTTGAAGGTGCTGGAACCTATGAAGTGCCTTATACAATGGATTGGTATAATTATAACTGCTTAAATAAAGAGCAGAATACATTATGTTTCCCATTGGTTAGTTATGGAGTGTTTGACAAAGACCCTATATATAAGGATGATGTAGGTTCTGAGTATACTAGCAAGTATGACATTGATGAATACAACAAATGGTACGTTGAGAGTTTCTATCCTTCATTGAATATGGTTGAGACCTTGCGTAAGGCATTTGAATGGAAGGGTTACACAGTTGGTGGTGATTTGTTTCAAGATTCTTTGTTGAATGATATTTATATGAGTGTCAACTTGGCTGATGGCCAAAGCCCAACGTATAATGTTGGAAATCCAAAATTCGGAAAGGTTGAACTGAATGTTAAATGGGAAACACCTATGGATGGTAAGGCTTATGTTCAAGACCTTAATTTCCCTTATTTCCGTATTGGTGGAAAGTATGACACCGATGGTAAGTTTGTTGATTCATATTATAATTTTGAAAGCGTGCAGCTATTTGATATGCTTTCTCAAGGTGATGTTAATGTGGCTGATTCAACATACATTTATCAACCTAATGAACACATTATTGTGATTCCAGCAGATGGTTTCTACAAGATTGAACTGAGTGGAAAGAGTGAATTGACCCAATCAAGTACATTCCAAGCAAACCAAAAGTATTGGAGTTATAGTGATAATGAGGTTAAAAGTGATGGCGAGGTTGAGATAGCGATTGACATGAAGAAGTTCACACCATTTGAAGTGCAGTTGGTTAGGAATTATGATGATAACTTGGAATTGATTCATGGAGTCAACAACTTTGAACTGTTGGATGGAGTGCCTATGCACAGTACAGCAACCGCAGTTACGTATCAAGGTGGTCTTCCTATTCCTGTTCAAGTTCCAAACTATTTTTCAACATATTCCAACTTCCCTCATGAGAAGATTGGTTCAGCATATTATCATAATGCACCGTTGCTAGATAATGTTGTTTTCCCTTGGATGTATGCACCTCCTACTGACATAACAAGGTTCGGTGACGAAACCAAGAGGTCGTTATATGACTTTGATGAATGGAATAACGTTGGTTATATTATGCCTAGTTCCCCAAGCAATAACATAATGGGTTATGACCCTTCAGTTTCGCCTATCTTTATCTGCGGATTCACATCAATGGGAAATGAGAATGATGGTGGTTGTGCTGCTGTGATAAAGAATGGGTATAGCTGGTCTCCAATGACTTCTGAAAGGTATTATTCTTTCTATGCTCAAGATGGATATTACAAGGCAAAGACATCATTTGACAGCAATGGTTTACCAACTTGGAATTACCAAATGACACCACCAAATACTCAAGGTAAGTATGAAGGTAGACATGGTGATAACCAATGTAATGGTATCAGTATGAACTACTTTACGTATAACAACTATGCTATAAACGGTAAAATCCAATGTATTGTGAAGTTGAACAAGGGAGATAAGTTGCAGTTGTTTGGAGTCCAGAGGAATTATGAACATGATATAGACCAAGTTAACTACAAGGTTGAGTCAGAGTATAATCTTAAGATTGAAGCTTATTCTCCAAAGACTTATACCCAATTATTGCATAGTCAATATAATTACAATAATGAGTCACAGTTCGAAAAAGAGCTTGATTTAGCCAATTTCTTCAACAAGGAGAAAAATGTAAGTGATTGGGTGCAAAATATTGTGGATGCATTCAATCTAGAAGTCATTCAAGATGGAAAAACAATCACAATAAATACAAAGAAGAAAGACTCCTATATTGTAGCTGTTGATATTGATGATAGAGCCAACAGTAATCAAGCTGAGAGCAGCAGTAGTATTATTGATTACCCCAAGAGTATGGCAATCAAGTATAAGATTGACAAGGATGAGTGGGGTTTTGAAAGAAGTGCTGTTGAAAATGCTGGCGGTGATGAATCAATTCTTGATGAGGATGGTTGGGAGAAGTATGCTGATAGTGGTTATACTGTTATAGATTTGAACAATGAGTCATACGTCACAAAGAAGTCAGAAAAGTCTCTTCAGTTCTCATATACTTGGTACTGGAAATTCAAATGGTATGAAGTGTATAGCAATGGACAAAAAAGTGGCAGACTGAATGAATTTAATTTACCTTGCATCAGCAAATATGAATATATGGTTGATGGATATGGCTATGATGAGGCTATGAAGCATGATGGATATGGGCTAGCTCAAAGATTTTGGTTCAGACCAAATATGACGGATGCTTATGTATGGACTTCAACTTATCCAAAAGAGAGTATTATGATTTATAAACCTACAAATGCTTACTATACAGGAGTTATAAACCTTTCATATAAGAACACTGAGAAGTCATTGTTAACTGAATATTTCAATACAACAGCTCATTTGGCTTCAAACTATGTTTCAGTTGAAGTTTATATAACTCCAGATGAGTATAACAGACTTAAAAATGGCTCTTTGGTGAGATTTGATAAAGATTTATATCACATTGTGGAAATTGAAGGCTATGACCCTAGCGGAAATGAGCCAACAACTCTTAAATTAATGAAAAAGACTATCTAAGGGTAGTCTTTTTTTCATGTTTAATCAAAATATTATAACAATGGCTAATACCAAAGAATATAAAATAGTTATCAATGGCATAAGCGAGAGTGTTAGTGCTGTCGATGCACTTAACAAGCAATTAGATGCCCTTGAGAAGAGGATTAAGACTCTTGAAAACAGTAATGTTAAGGTTAATAGTGGTGGAGGCAATGCCAATGTCTTAAATGAAGAGGCTGCTGTCCAAAAAGAGATTAACAAACTCAAGAAAGAGGGCGCAACGCTTGATGCAAAGATTATTGCAGCCCAAGATGAGGTATACAAGAAAGTTGATGCAACAAAACAGCTTTATAAGGAAACTGTGGCAGACCAGAAAGCTTTGGCAGCACAAGAGAGGTTGACTGCTGATGCTTATAGCAACACCATGCAAGGTATGAAACAGAATCTTGCAGACCTTAAGGCTGTGATTAACACAACCGACCTTGCTGATACGGATAAGATTAAGCAGATGACAGACCAAGCTGGAGCTTTGACCAAGAAACTTAAGGAAATGGAGGAGGCTTATGGTCAGTTTGGAAGGAATGTCGGTAATTACCAAGATGCTGCAAATGGATTCAAGGGTCTTGCAATACAAGTTGGTGATGTAACTCAAAAATTTGACAATGCAAAGCAAGCATTGAAAGAGCTTAAGAAGGAAAGAGACACATTATCAACCAAGAAGGATATGGGTCTTATCTCTGAGGAAGAGGCAAAGCGTCTTCAAGACTTGATTCCAACTGTTGCTCAGTTACAGAGCAGCATACAAGACGCTGGTAAGCCAATGGATGCCCTTTTGGATGGTATGCAGTCATTTGTGGCAATAATGCAGTCAACAAAGGGCATATCAGCCTTCTTTGGTATTGATAATGCAGAAGTTGATAAGACAATAAAGAACCTTGTTGCCCTTCAGAACGCTATGCAAGGTCTTCAGACCATCCAGAAGCAGATACAATCAAGGGAAGGTATTGGAAAGTGGATTGCCCCATTCAACAGTGGTATTGACAAGGCCACTACCAAGTTATTGGTGTACAACAAAGCTTTATTGGGTACTAGTACTGCTGCAAAGGCTGCTGCTGTTGGTATTAATCTCTTCAGCAAGGCACTGAAGGCTGCTGTAAGTATGGGTATTATACTTGCAATTGAGCTTGTGATAGAAAAAGTAATGGATTTGGTTGAAAGTTTCAAGAAGGTTGATGATGCTGTCAAAAGGACTGAAGAAGTACAAAAGGAATTATCCAAGACTTATACAGAGGCTTCAGCTAATATTCTTAAGTATAAGACCATCGTAGAGAATTTCAACGGTACTAAGGAAGAGGAAAAGAGACTTACAGAAAAACTTAACTCAGAACTTGGAAGTAGTATCGGACAGTACAAGAACATTGCTGAATGGAAGGATGCTCTTATCAAGAAGAGTGAAGCATATATACAAATGCTTGTTGAGGAGGCAAAGGCTCAGAAACTTATCTCTCAATTGGTTGAAATTGATGAAAAGAAAAGGGAATCCAATAAAAAACAAAATGAAGAAAGTTGGACAGACCAGTTTGAGAATTTTGCTCTTGGAGCTGGGCATGCTCAAAAAAGGCGCAAGAAAAATAACCAAGAAACACAAAAAGCACTCAGAGAAGAAGAAAAATCTATAAATGAACAAATTAAAAGCATATATCAAAACATTTATAAGATTCAAGAGGACAATAAAATAGGTTACTTTGCCCCTCAGATTGATAATAATACTGATAAGACTAAGAAAGCTCTTGAAAAAGAGAAGAAGGAACTTGCAGATGCTGAAGCAGACCTTATCGCAATCACAATACAATTGATGGATGAGGGTTGGCTTAAGCGCAAGGCAGAACTTGAACACGAGAGGGATGAAAGAATCCGTCAGATTGAACAGAGTGGAAAACTTGTAACTGAGAGAACAACTGCTGTTATTGCACTTTATAACAAAACCATACAAGAAGAAGAGAAAAAGTGGGCTGATGAAAGACTCAAGACCTATGAGAATTATGCAAAGCAAATTCAGAGTGTCAACGATGAAACCTTCAAGATGAATCAAGATACCAAGTCTCAGAATCTTGACAACGAAAAGGAAGCAATGATTGACTTTATTAAGTTCTCAAAGAACTACAACAAAGAACTTCTAGACATTGAAGAGAAGTATGCTGATGCTGCTGCCAAGATTAAACAAGAGACCCTTGATAAGGATTATGAGGATGCCAAGAAGGAGGAAAAGGATAGGCATGACAGACTTGTGAGAGAAGGTGGTGAGTATGAGAAGATGCTTAAGGCTGACAAGATTACCAAAGAACAGTATGATGCGCTTATTGAGGCTGAGAATAAGGCTTTCGCTGAAAAGATGAAGGTTATTGATGAGAAATATGCAACTGATACCATTAACATCACCAAGGAAGCTCTTGAGAAGAAGAAGGAGGCTTGGAACAACTATTGGTCAAGTGTTGTTAAAACTGTACAAGATGGCAACAACACTATAACCAAAGACATGAATGACTTTATGAAGTCTTTCAACAAGTTATCAAGCGCAAGTAGCAGTAATCCTTTTGCTGGGTTTGCATCTTATGCTATTGGTATGAAAAAACTAGCTGAAGCTAAAGATAAGTATCTTAACCAGATTAAGAAAATAGATGGTCAGCTTAACGAATTGGATAAAAACAGAGCCAAGATGAGCAAGGAAGCCTATGACCAGCAGAAAGCTCAGTTAATGGAAGAAAAGGTGTTTGCAATGCAACAACTTGAAAATATGGAAGAGATGAAGGAAATGCTTAACCATATTCTTATTGATGCTGCTTTCAATCTTACAAGTATGGTTATCAATGGTATCTTCGATAATATGGACTTGGCCTTTGATAAGGAACAAGAGGAGCTTGACAAGGCTAATGAACTTCTTGATAAGCAACTTGATAAGCAGCAAGATATTGTGCAACAGCACAAGGATGCAATTGACGCAATCGAGGATGAGTTGGCAACAGCTAGAGGCAGTCGTAGACAGCATTTGATTGACCAGTTAAATGCTGAGGTTGAGGCTCAAAGAGCAGCACAAGCCGAAGAGAAGAGAATTGAGAAGGAAAAGGAAGCAAACGAGAAGAAACAAGAAGCTCTTGACAAGAAGAGACAGAAAGCTCAATATAAGAGAGACATTGCTTCAATTATCGTTAGCGGTGCTCAAGCTATTGTGAATGGTTATGCTACGAAACCAGCATGGGTCGGTCTTGTTTTAGGTCCATTGATGGCAACTCTTACAGCAGCACAGTTGGCAATTGCAATTGCAAATAAGCCATATGCAAAGGGTGGATTGTTGGAAGGTCCAAGCCACAGAGAAGGTGGAATTCCAGTCGGCAACACTGGTATCGAAGTTGAAGGTAAGGAATATGTCATCAGAAAGAAGTCTACGGCTCAGAACATTGACCTCCTTGACTATATCAACAAGTCAGAGAGAAAGCTTGACCTCAGTGATTTCATTGACTTCTACAGCAGCAAAGTTAAGAAGAGCATTACATCTTCAAGTCCAAGAGCTAAATATGCTGATGGAGGTACAATACCAATGCTCAACAATGACTACAACTTTGATGATAGATTGCTTTCAGCATTCGAGGACTATAGCAACAGACCAGTCTATGTATCAGTTGTTGACATCAACAGAAGACAAACTGCTGTGAAGAATGTTCAAGTTCTCGCTGGTTTGGGTGAGTAATTCATGTTTAGTATAGTAGTAAAAGTTAAATCTTTCATAATTTTTGAAGTTATTTTTTATTAGTTATTATTCTTAAAAAAAGGGTTGTCTGTGAAGATAGCCCTTTTTTGGTTTCATGTTTATAAAAAGCAAATAAAACAATGAAAGCAAAGTTTTCTGATTTGAATATCAAAGAAAAACTAGCAATTATCAGTGCTTGTGCTGCATTTGTATGCGGATGGGTGTTAACTGGTATTGCAGCCTTTGTCCCACTCCTCTTGAGTGAACAAAGTATACTCTGGATTCTTGGACAAGCAATGACATATGCAGCAGCAGTCTTTGGTGTTAGTATGTACTTCAATGCCGAAGCAAGACAGATGAAGCATGACATCAACAAGCATATCGAGCATATGGAGAGGATGCAGATTGAAAGAGAGAAACTAAGAAAAGGATTAGAAGTAGAAGAAATACCAGATGAAAATGAAGAATAATGATACATTGATGTGGTTATGTCTATGGTTCGCAATTGTAATACTTGGAACACTGTTTTTTATGAGAGAATGTTCAACTCCTCCGAATATTGAGAAGGTAGATACAGTTTTCAGCACCAAAACAGATACTCTTTGGAAAGACACAACCATAGTTAAGAAAGAATACGTACCAACAATCGTAGAGAAACTTCAGATTGATACCGTGTATGATTCAAATGGTGACACCATACAATTAATTGTTGAGGCAAAGAAGTGGGAAGATTCGATTGTAAGCAACAAAGATACAGCTTACCTACAGATATTCACTAGTGGCATAAGAACAAGCGTAGACTCAACGAAAATACGTCTCAAGACACATACTGAGGTGATTACCAATACAGTTGAGATAACGAAGATAGTGGAGAAGAAAAAGACAGTTTGGGATAGGTTTCATATTGGTTTACAAGCTGGTTATGGCTACGGTTTCCAATACAAGGGATTTGAACCTTACGTTGGTATTGGTGGTTCTTTCGATTTATAAAGGTGATGTGGGTGAGTGACAGAGCCGCTGGACTGCAAATCCAAGAACGTTGGTTTGATTCCAACCATCACCTCATTAAAGTGAAGTAAGTATGGGAATAGGAATATATAAAAATCCTTGGAATAATCAATATGTGGCTCCAGAAGGATACGCATTTTATTACCAAGGAGTTAATCAAGGAAGAATAATTTGGACAGCAAGTCCAGAGGGATATTATTGTGATAAGGATGACACTCAAGTTAGTTAGGAAATATCGTAAGGAAACATACACCATTGGCAAACTATATGTCGATGGTGTTTACTTCTGTGATACAATCGAGGATAAGGACAGAGGATTGGATGATGCAATGGGGTTGGCTGAGATAATGATTAAGAAGAGATATGGTGAAACAGCGATACCTTATGGTACATACAAGGTAGAAATAACCTATAGTCCGAAGTACAAGAAGCTGATGCCAGAGATTAAGAATGTGAAGGGTTTCAGTGGAATCCGCATTCATAGCGGAAATACAGCCAAAGATACCCTTGGATGTTTGATAATTGGAAGGAACACACAAGTCGGAATGGTGACAGAATCAAGGAAGACTTATAACAAGTTGTTTGCCTTGATGAAGGATGCAAAGGACATTTCGATAGAAATAACCAAATAATTCATGTTTATCAAAAGATTTTTCGTATGAGTAAGAAAATAAAGAAATATCGTGTAGGTTTAGAATCTGAGACTTATGCCATTTCAATAGTAGAATCTCCAGCGATTGAAGAGACATTGGTAGCTCTAGAGGAACAGAAGGAGATTAAGGTTCAATTGGCTAATGAAGAGAAACACATGTTGTACAGTGCGGTATTAGTCCCAGATAAACCTATTTACAGACGTAATGAAGACGGTGATGAGTTCTATGTTGAGTTTACCAAGGAGAGCATAGAACATATGAGTCAGCAATTCTTCAAGGATTATAAGCAAAATGAGATAACTCTAGACCATGAGACAACTGCATCTGATGTAACTGTTGTTGAGAGTTGGTTGAAGTCTGATTTATTCAAGGACAAGTCCGTTGCACTTGGCTTGAATGAAAGTTTACCTATTGGAACTTGGTTTGTGGGTATGAAGGTAAACCAAATTGATGTTTGGGATAGAGTTAAGAGTGGTGAGCTTAGAGGATTTTCAGTTGAAAGTCTTCTCAGACTTGAAGAATTTTCAAAGGAAGATAAAATCGAGAATAATATGAATATAGAGACGAATGAAATGTTCTGGACAACACTAAAGAACACAATCAAGGAAATCTTCACTTCATCTTCAATGATTGAGAAGAATGAGAGTGAAGACATTGAGCCTACTAACATCGATTTGGAGGCAGAAACACAAACTGAAACTGTTGTTGAAACACCAACTGTAGAAGAACCTAAAGCTGAAGAACCAAAGGTTGAGGAAACGGTTGTAGAAGAGCCTAAAGTGGAAGAACCAAAGCCACAAGAGGAAGAGCCGAAGGTTGAACAGCCAAAGGACACTCATCTTGAGGAATTGATTAACTCACTTAAGGAAGAGGTTGAGGCTTTGAAGAAGATGAACAGTGGTTTGAATAACAAGGTTAAGGAGCTTTCAAAGCAACCTAGTGCTCAACCAGTGAACACCAATGCAAAACCTACAAATAACAACACATACAGTGCTTGGAGAGAGCAAATGAGGAATATGATTGGCTAACTTTTTCTCAATCATGTTTAAAATAAAGAAAAATAAAATAACATAAACTAAACTATAATTAATTATGGCTAATTTCATAGATTTGAGTGGTCTTACATATTGCGGAAAAGAGGCTCAGGAAATCTTTTCTAAGGATATTTACGACATCGACCTTCGTCAGTACGGAATTACTTTCATGGACGGAGTAAAGGGTAAGATGAAGATTTACACTGGTGAGATTGGTGATGCATGGCAGTTGTATACTTGTCCATTCACCCCAGCTGGTAGTGCTTCATTGGCAGAGGCTTACATCGAGCCAGCAGCTATCAAGGTTAACCAAGAGAACTGCTATGACACATTCTGGAACACATTCCTTGTTGACCAGACTGAGATTTCATTGAGAGGTGGAATTCCTCAGACCTTCGGTGAGTGGTACTTTGGTAAGCTTCGTCAGAAGATGGCAAAGGAATATCAAGAGATTTTCTGGGGTGGTGACACAGCTCGTACCGCTACAACTAAGACCTATCTTAAGGCTGTTGACGGTGTTGAGAAGCAGCTCGCTGGAAACAGTGGTGTAACTAGTGGTGCAGTATCTGCATTCACTGTTGACAATATCCTCGCACAAGTTGAGGGTGCTATTTCAAGTGCTATTTCTGTTGCAGCTACAGCAGAGGTTGACACAATGGATTATAAGGTATTCATGAACCATGCAGATGTAAGAGTTCTTGAGGTTGCACTTGGTAAGATTTGCTGCCCTAACAAGGAGTCTATCTTCAGCAACTATGCTAGAGAGAACGGTAGAATCTACATCATGGGCTTCGAGGTTATCCCAACCATGCAGAGTAGAAATACTATCATCGTAGGACCTGCTAAGAACTTGGTTCTTGGTTATGACACCTTCGATTCACACATCGAGTACAAGTTGATTGACCTTCGTAATTCAACTGGCGACAACATGTTCCGTGTACTTGCAATCAGTAACATCGCTGTTGGTATAATTATGCCAGAGTTGTTCGTATTCATGAAGTAATTGGGACTCATTTGTCTACACATATAATTTCAAGATGTTGGAAGGTAGGTAATTGGGCTTACCTTCCACTTCAAAAGAGAAAAATAATTAATCAAACAATACTATAATATTATGGCAACTTGTTCATTAAATAAAAATTTGCTTCGTAAGAATACATGTGGCTACAGCTTGCCTGAAGTGACTGATATTTATATCGCAAACTTCACTGATGTGACTGATGCTCCAGTCGCTTACGATTGCGAAAGTGGTGTAACTGTGTCAGCTCTTACTATTGCGAGTGGTGCTTCTGTGTATCACATCGAGCCAGCAAAGAATAGCACAACTTACACAGACGAGCTTGTAGTTGAAGACAACGGTAACAAGTATCGTACTCACACTATTACCTTCAACTTGAATGGTAAGTATGATGAAAATATGATTTGTCCAGTAGATGCTCTTGCACTTGGTAGATTCTTCGTAGTTGTTAAGACTGCTGATGAAGTTTATCTTGCACTTGGACGTTCAGTAGGACTTGAGGCTTCAGCACAGTCTGTAGCTGGTGGTGGTGATACCAACGGTGTTACCGTAACTCTTTCAGCTAATGTAACTGAGGCTGCTGTACCACTTTCTAGTGCAGCAGTTACTACTTTGCTTGGAAAAGTTCCACAGTAATCTTAATTAACTAAAAATAATTAAAAAACATAAAAAGTTGAGAAACTATTTGGTTTTCTCAACTTTTTTTCGTATATTTGCAATACAAATAAAAAAGAGCAAGTTTAAACTTGCTCTTTTTCTTTTTTACCCTTGTTTTGTTTTGGTTTTTCTTCTTTCCACATTGGGTCATCTGGGTCTTTACCCAAATTGTAATATGTTTCAAACCCCTTTTTGTCCCAACCTTCTACAAGGTATACATATCCGTTCATTTTAACTATCTTTTCCATATCTTTTACTGTTTCTATAAACATGAATTGAAACCCATCCCAAGTTTTCATGTTTATTTAGATTAAAATAGAATATAATGGGACAGTTTTCAAGTTATTACTTATACCAAAAATATGAAAAGCGAGGAAACCAAGATTGGATTCCTTGTACTCCTAGCGTGTACAGCATAAGTGGTGATTCAGTAAATCCAATGCCATTGTCGGTAAAGAATGAGTGTGACCCTCAATGTGGATGCTCTACAGTAGAATATAGGTGGGTTAATCTTGACCCTTCTACAGATTGGTGGTGTGATGAATGTCCAAGTTCTGACTATACTTTCACTTGGGAGGATGGTACTACAACGAAGACCAAATATGGAGATAGAGGCACTGCTGGTGGCTCTATACTCAAGTTAACATCAAAGAGAGGTAATGCTCAAGTTGGATTTAGGATTGAATCAACTGAGGGTTGGGAAGGTGTCACAGAGTCTAGGTACTTACCTAGCACTGGTTCTTCATCTTCTAGCGGCACTTATCTTCTTGCAGCACATCCATTAAATAGCAGTGGTGAGGATAAACAGTATAAGGTCACTCTAATTCAGAATGAGAGTGGAAACAGAATATATTTGTTTATGACAGTTCAAGGAATGGGTGGAAATCAAGGTTTCTTCTTCGAGAACATGACAGTTACAACAATTAATCCAGTATTTGAGAGGAATTCTTATCCTTCAACTGGTTATGCTGCAACCATCATTTCTCACTACAACAACACCCATACTGGATTCTCAATTTCTTCTGACGCAGCATGGCTTGTAGGTGTGTATGATGAATATGTGTCAGCTAATGACTATTATAAGATGCACTATTATCCAACTGGCTCAACACAGTCAGACCGTACAGCTACCATTACGCTTACTCAGCAAGGAAGTGGAGAGAAGTTGTATATTGTAGCCACACAACGAGGCACTGGATGTACCGTAACCTCAACGACTTGTTATACAAGCGTAAGTGATGTAAGAGCTAATGAGGTGGCTGGTACTGCCACAACCAATACTGTTAGATGGGATTGGAGTGGAACTAGGACAACAAGAACAACAGCTTGTACTTCTGCTGATACAACCGTCACTGGTACTTCAAGTTCTGCTGTCACCTTCACAACCAACTATGGTGATTCTGCAAGGACTATCAGTGGAACAATCCAATGGAACGTCAAGAAGTGTGATGGAACAAGCGGAGCAATCAGTGTACCGTATTCATTCACTCAGAGAAGGGCTTGTCATCCGACAACATCTTATTGCTATACAGAGGTTAGTAATGTAACTGGAGAGACGGTTCCAGCAGCAGCAACTAGCAATACAATCACTTGGGATTGGAGTGGTATCAGAACCATCAAGAACGTTGAATGTGAGGAAACCACCGCTAATACTCAAGGTAGTTCAAGTGCGGAGGTAACTTTCCCAATGAACACTGGAGATTCTGCTGTTACAAGGGAGGGAACTTATACTTGGCATGTCAAGAGGTGCGATGGTTTAAGTACTGGTATAGCAGTTCCTTATTCATTCACTCAGAAGGAAAATGAACCAATGGTGCATATCACTTGGTCTTCACAGATAAGCGATATTATAACCATTTCAAGGTTGATTATAACCTTCGAGGGTAGTTCAAATAAGAATTATTTCAATGCCAACTCTGGTCCACTCTATGCTGGAGGTACAAGACAAAGTACTATAAGGGTTCTGTGGAGTACAGCCAAGAAAATGACCTCTATGGAAGCTGAATATACCACAACTAGTCAGAGTGGAACATTGACAAAGAAGGTGAAGTTGCCACAGTCAACTGTATATGGTACAAATCCGACATTCAACTTCAGCAGTCAGTATTTCCAAGGTGGTTTGGAAGCTAATTTCACAATAACTCCATAAAAATGAGATAATATGGCAAAATCGTGTAAATTTTACAAACAACAGAGACAAGTGAGCTACGATAATGGGGTAACATGGATTCCATTGGATGAATACCAAAAGGGAGCTTTGATTGAGGTTAATTCTAGTGATTGTACATCACCTTCACCAAAGATATACAGATGGGCACAGACAGAGGACACCATATGCGTATTTGATGGTAAGTTCATGGCTAAATACAACAACGGACAGACATATGAAATACCTTGTGACGGTAATCCAACTCTCACAAGTGGGGATACACATCCGCAAGGATATGACTATTCGGCAATGACTGAAGCATACATTGGTTCATGTGTCACAAGTATTGGTCAGTATGCTTTCAGTGATTGTACTGGTCTTACAAGCGTAACTATACCAAATAGTGTTACAAGTATTAGTGGTAGTGCATTCCTTAACTGTATTAGTCTTACAAGCGTAACTATACCAAATACTGTCACAAGTATTGGTGGTAGTGCTTTTTGGAATTGTAGCAGCCTTGTATCAGTGAACATTCCAAATGACTTAGCAAGGATTGAAATGAACACTTTCTATCTTTGTAGAAGCCTTGTATCAGTGACAATCCCTAGCTCAGTTACTTTCATCGGCAACTCAGCATTCTACAATTGTATAAACCTTCAAAGTGTTACATGTCTTAGGATAACTCCACCTTCAACACAACTAGCTTTTTTTGAAGGGTCAACATGTCCAATATATGTTCCATCACAGAGTGTGAATGCATATAAGACAACAGACTATTGGTGGATATATGCAGATAGAATCCAAGCAATACCATAATAATTTAAATTTCAAAGAATATGGCTTACAACAAATATTACGTGTATAAAAGACAATTTTCAACGGATAATGGCCAGACATGGGAGGATGTATACCCATTAGAGACGAAACCATATGGAAGTCCAATTGGAACATATGATACGTTGGCCGAGTGTGAAGGATTATTTAAATTATTGGCTCATTATAGCGATGCTTCAACATATTTGGTAGCTTGTGACTCTAGTAATGAACTTACTGTGGAAACAATAAGAGCACATTCAACTTCATTTACGGCAATGATAAATGCAGTAGTAGGTAGTTGTGTGTCAAGTATTGGCGAGCTGGCTTTTTTTGAATGCGAAAACCTTAGAAGCGTAACAATTCATAATTCTGTAACAACAATTGGTAATCGTGCTTTCGATTTATGCAAAAATCTTACGAACATAACTATTCCAAATAGTGTAACAACAATTGGTGATAGTGCTTTCCGTCTTTGTAGTGGATTGACTTCGATTGATATACCAAGTAGCGTAACAACTATTGAAAATAATACTTTTCAGCAATGTTATAGTTTAACAGATGTAATAATACCAAATAATGTGACTTCGATTGGTCAAGCTGCTTTCTATGAATGTAGTGGAATTACAAGTGTTAGCATAGGAACTAGTGTAGCATCAATTGGTGGTGCTGCTTTCCAATATTGTGAAAGTCTTACAGCTATCGATATTCCGAACAGTGTAACATCAATTGGTGAATTTGCTTTCAGTGGTTGCAGAAGTCTTACATCTTTGACCATCCCAAGTAGTGTAGCATCAATTGATAATCAAGCTTTCTATTATTGTAGTGGTCTTACAAGTATAACAGTAGAATCAACAACACCACCAACCATAGGAGAAGATGTATTTAGCCTTACAAATAACTGTCCAATATATGTACTAGCATCAAGTGTTAACGCATATAAGACAGCAACCAATTGGAGTAGTTATGCAAATAGAATCCAAGCAATACCATAACAAACAAATAATGATATACAATGGCAGTAACAGAGTATAAACCAATTAATACATTAGGATGTAGGTACAGCTATGACAAACTAGAGAATGTCGTGTACCTTGTATCCGAAGAACATGTAAAGGATGTACATATTGACAACGGTGAGGCATATATTGATGACCTCACCGAAGAGCCATTGAGATTGGAAGGTTTCAATATCCAATTCAATGAGGAATCTAGCCTTGATGAGCGTTATAAGTTCACCAAGCAAGTAACATTCTCTCTTCATGGCTATGTTCCTTACCAAGACCTTAATGAGAAGTTCTATGTAATCCTTAAGAGTGTGGATGGTACGAAATGGATGGTAAATGTGGACTTTCCAAGCAAAGTCACATACACATTCCATTTGAATGGAAACCAATACCAAACAGATTTCACATTCTCATCAGTCTCAAACTTCCCTACCCTACGTTTGGCAACAGACATCAGTGAAGGGGAATCACCTTGCAAGGAGCTTAAGACATTTGGTATTGAGAAGCTTAGAATGCTAGAGACTGACTACTGTAGGTTGGAACGCACCTCTGGAACAGTCCATACCTATGGGCATTCCTTTGTTGATGTGGATTTCCTTGGTCAATCTTGCTCATTGGAAGAGAGTTTTGATGGTGAAAAGGTAACTACAACACTTCAATTCAACATTGCTTTTGATGCATATAAGTCATCTTGGCATTATAGCCTATTGGAGTTCCTTCAGAACCGTTATTCAGCAATCATAAAAGCGAAGAATGTTAATACAACCTTCTTCAGCGGTTTCAACTTCGGTCTTCAGCCATCATTTAACGTCTCTACAACGAGTGATAATGGCCAGAGTGATATAATTACAGTTACCCTTGTAGAAACGAGCTTACAAGGCTCTACAAGCAGAGTGTCATGGTCAGAACAAGAGGAAACTGAGACAAGATGGGTGTATGTTAGGAATGTAGGAATCATCCAAGGATGGGAATGTGTTGGTTTGGGAGTTGCAAGATACTTGCTACAGCAAGAGGTTAACCAACTTGGAGAACCAACTGGTCGTTATAAGGCATTTGAAGGATACAGTGGACAATTCCCAACGTTGAATATCGTAGGAGAGTTCACACAAGAGTATAGATTTGGAAATAGTGAATGTACAGAGGAAATATGTCAAGTCAATACCACTGTACCTACAACAATCGTGTATAACGCTCCAACTTGTTATACATACAGTTATTCAGCATCTTGTGATTGGTATGCTTATGGTATGGCTTCATATATGACAGTAACACCTTTCAGTGGTACTGCTGGAAATAGCTATACTCTTAGCATATGTAATACAAAACTCCCTACTAGTAATGAGTCAAGCACATTTCAGTTTGTAAGCGGCAATAACACCAAGATTGTGAATGTTAATCTAACAACTGATTCTAGCATATTGAATCCAAGGAGTGTGAACATCAACTGTCTTCAGCAGAATGTGACGTTTACATTTAACCAGAGCTGTCCAATAACTGTTACCAACATTGACCCAAGGTTAACGTATCAGATTACCAATAATCAGCTAATTGTGACAGTGCCAAGCAACACTAGCACAGCCAATACGATGATTTGGAACATCAGTGTTAAGGACTGCCAAAACAGAACGCAGACTGTGACCATAAACCAAGATAAGACATATGAGAGGTGGGTGAATACCAATGATTATATATGTGATGGCACTACAAGCTATGTCAAACAGCAGCGTTACACTGGTACCACTTCTTCCAACATCAATACAGCCACTTCTGAATACCGTAGTGGAGCTAAGATACAAGATAATGACCCTAGATGTGGTAGTTATGAGACAAGATGGGTGACAAGTTCAACTTACACTTGTGTTGATGGTGATAAATGGTCAATTGAGGAAGAGGAAAGGAAAGCTCAAGGTGGAACTTGGCAGAAGACTGGAAACACTCGTCTTAAGGAAATGGTTGAAGCTGATTCATCATTCTGTGAAGAGACAATAGAGTACAAGTGGGTACTGACAGATAAGTGGCAATGTCAAGGCACAAAGTTCAAAGCTATATATAGTGATAATACGTCTTATTATGCTGTTTGTGATGGAGAACCAAATCTTTATCGTACTCATACAATGCCTAGCGGCTATGATTCTTCATTAATGATAGAAGCAGAAGTTGGTGAATGTATTACTGGTATGAGTGCCACTTTTGCCACTAATTTTGAAAACCTAAG